>Ga0265293_10003923_pt1 | contig 26976 bp, 18 predicted proteins | sample Munlanlewell138R_FD_192505 | JGI IMG/M metagenome (GOLD analysis project Ga0265293, IMG submission 192505) | Leachate microbial communities from a municipal landfill in Southern Ontario, Canada - Leachate well 138R | ecosystem: Engineered > Solid waste > Landfill > Unclassified | place: Canada...
TAGAATACGAAAATAGAGCTCCGTAGGTGCGACGCCATAACGGAAAATGTTGGCAGGGCTAAAGCCCGATTTGTCCTTAAAAACTTTATTTGTGCGACAATATAGTTCACGAAAGGTCAGGAGTTCTTAGTTTACGAAGTATTCAAGATAAGTTATATTCCGCCTAAATCAAAACTAAAAGAAATGCTCATTGCAAACCCTGAAGTTTTATTTTATTGATAAATTTGCAAGGTGGTTTTTTTTGAATTATTTATTAAATTAATTTGAATCTTGATATGAATGTGCTATACCTCAACGATATAGATTTCTCTCGGGTAAAAAAGCAATTCGATAAAACAGTTAAGTTTTTTGAAAACGATGATTTTGATTCTGCGGAAATCAAAAAGTTGACGATTAGCGGTTTATATAGGGCAAAGTTAGATTATGAAAATCGGTTGCTTTTTAAATTTGCCAAATATAATGATCAAACTTATGTGTTGTTATTGGAAGTAATTTACAACCACGCGTACGAGAAATCACGGTTTTTAAGGGGAGCAAAAATTGATGAGGATAAACTGAAAGCCTTAAAGAGTGAAAAGCAGGTTTCTGAAGAAGAAATGATTGAACTAAATTATATTAATCACAATACCAACAAGTTCCATTTACTCAACAAAGTGCTTTCGTTTGATGATTTACAGCAGAATATTTTCAATTTAAAACCGCCTGTAATTATCGTGGGTTCAGCCGGTAGTGGCAAAACGGTACTCACACTCGAAAAAATAAAACAACTTACAGGAAACGTGCTATACATTACATTGTCGCCATTTCTCGTGGATAATTCTTCGCGACTTTATTTTTCGGACTACTATGTCAATTTAAAACAAGAAGTTGATTTCTTGAGTTTTAAAGAGTACATGGAAACTTTGAAGGTAATTCCAGGCAAAGAGGTTGATTTTAAGAGCTTTAATGCATGGTTGTTACCACGAAAGCATTCTTTTGGTATTTCTGACGCATACAAGCTATTTGAAGAATTCAAAGGTGTAATTACCGGTATTGATATAACAAAACCATTTTTGAGCAAAGATGATTATATAGAGTTGGGCGTTAAACAATCTATTTTTCTTAAAAGTGAACGTGAAAAAGTGTATGAAATATTTACAAAATACCTAGCGTTTTTAAGCGAAAATAATTTGCACGACCTCAATATCGTATCTTTTCAATGGCTTGGATACAGCCGGCCAAAATATGATTTTATTGTTATTGATGAGGTTCAGGATTTCACAAATATCCAGTTGTACATTGTGCTTAAGTCCCTTAAAACATCAGGAAATTTCATGCTTTGCGGCGATTCAAATCAAATTGTACATCCCAATTTTTTTTCATGGACCAACGTGAAAACCATGTTTTATAAACACGAAATTTCTGGGGAAAACATCAATGTTTTGCACACGAACTACCGCAATTCGTCAGAAGTTACAGCGATTGCCAATAAGCTGTTATTGATAAAAAATGCCCGTTTTGGCTCCATCGACAAAGAGAGCAACTTTTTGATAGAGTCGCTTGCAGAAAACAAAGGAAATGTGAATTTTTATGTCGATTCACAAAATCGAAGAAAACAACTCAACGATAACACAAAGCGATCAACAAAATATGCAGTGCTGGTAATGACCCAAGATGAGAAAGCTGCTGCCAAAAGCGTATTTGAAACACCACTATTGTTCTCCATTCATGAAGCAAAAGGATTAGAGTACGAGAATATTATTCTTGTGAATTTTATTAGCAGCTACAGCAAAGAATTTAATGAAATAGCCAGCGGTATTTCTAAAAAAGACCTCAACACCAAAGATATAGATTTTTCGCGAGGGAAAGACAAATCAGACAAATCGCTTGATGCATTTAAGTTTTACATCAATTCGTTGTATGTTGGGATGACACGATCGATTAAAAATTTGTACATCCTTGAATCATCAAAAAAACACGATATTTTAGCGCTGCTTGATCTTGTTGAAAGCGAACAGCAGATTAACATAAAAGCAGAAGTTTCGTCACTCGACGACTGGAAAGAAGAAGCCCGAAAACTTGAATTGCAAGGCAAAAAGGAACAGGCCGATGATATCAAAAAGAACATTTTGCACATACAAAAGCCTGATTGGGAGCCGATTACTCCTGACAATATTAAAGCGTTGAAACAGGAAGCTTTAGATCCGAACGTATATAATAAAAAGGCAAAAGACCTCCTTTTTATGTACGCTTTGTTGTATGACGACCAAAGTAGCATAGAAAGATTGGCTGAACTTAATTATAAAAAGGCTAAACATCCTGAATTTGAGCGAAATTCAATCAATAGGAAATATTATGGAAATTATAACACTGACAATGTTAAAGGAGTCGAACTGGAAATAAAAAAGTACGGAGTCAATTTTCGCGATCAATTCAACCTGACGCCCTTGCTCGCAGCGGCTGAAAATGGTAGCTTAAAAGTTATTGATTACCTATTGAAACAAAATGCGGAGACTGATGTGACAGATAACAACGGGAGGAATCCATTTCGGATTGCCATTCATAAATTATATTTTTCGCCCTCGTCAATAAATAAGCTCGAAAATATTTTCCCGCGGTTGATAACAGAAAGTATTAAGATAATGGTAAAAGACAGGATGATTAAAATTCCAAATCGGGCAATGGAGTATTTTCTGTTAAACATTTTCATGACATTGCAGGATACTATTATAAACGCATCGCGAAGCAATTGGGAGGATAAAGGGGTGAAAGCAGGCGATTTAGAAAGTGTTGTCGCCAAATATCCCGATTTGATTATGCCCGATTACAGAAAGAAAAAAACTTATATTTCATCGCTTTTGTCTAAAAATGAAATAGATGGTAATAACCCCTACAACAACGCCTTGTTTATCAGAATTGGGAGGGGATATTATTGTATCAATCCTGAACTGTCGGTTTTGGTGGCCGATAAGTGGGTAAATATTTATGAATTCACCGGATTACAAAAAGCTACAAAACTAACTCACGAAGAAAAGAGAAAGAATTTTATTGATACGCTTATTGCTGATGCTCAAGCAAGTAGAAAGGCAGATCCCAATATTTCAGATGAACATGAATTATTTTTGCTAGATCATAAACGAAAGATGGAACAGTTTCATCGTGAGAAAGTAGCGTTAAAACAGCAAAGGGAAGAAAATAATTCATTCATTGAAGAAGAAAAGAAAAAAGAAGAAGACGAAAAACGACAGAAGGAAATAGATGATTCGCAGTTAAGGCTGCCTTTTTAGGGGTTTGCTTTTATTTCTGAAACAGTTAAGTCTATTGACGTTGGACAGTCCACGTGAACCGAGGATTCCGATAAAGTGAAATAGTTCCAATCCCGGTGCGAATTTACAATCCGTCATACGTAAAGGGATAATTTTAACCCATCTTGCAGCAAAAAACCCATGAAACCGAATAAAAAACAGCTACAAAATAGGTTTTTTTGGCTATTTATGAGTGATTTAGGTTTTTCTGTTTCTTAGTCAACTGATAATCAATTTCCGTGTTTTTTTATTTTGAGTAATTGGTATTCTCTTACTGTCTAAGTTTTCACAAACTTCCCCCAACTTCTTTATTTCCCAACCCTTCGGCAGTCTCAATTTATCGTCTTGTTTCATATCAGTCTCCCCCAATTGAATTTAAAATACTACTTACCGAGCTTTTGTCCATCATTGTCAGAATTAGGATTTTTAGGATTTGTTGATTTTTGGATTATTTTTGATATATTCTTTATTGTCTGAGTGGTTTACATTGTAAACCCTTTTAAAATCAAGACTTTTTGATCCAAAATTAATGAGTAATCCTATAGGCAAATGATATGCCTGAAAGTAATTCATTGCTTGTGCCAAATGAACATCTTCAAGCTTAATAAGTGCTTTTATTTCAACCATTATTATATCTTCTACAAAAAAATCAACCCTGCGTGTGCCGATGTCTATTCCCTCATAATAAATCTTCATTTCCATTTCACGTTGAAAATCTAAACCTTGTTTTGTCATCTCAATAGATAATGCCCGTTGGTATATAACTTCTTGAAATCCATTACCTAATGTGCTATGCACTTTCATCGCGCAACCAATTATTTTATGGGTTAATTCTTCGTGTTTCATGCCTAGTTCTTTTAGAAATCCTATTATCTTGTATTCTTACAAATCCTAATTCAGACATTGTTAGTAAGCTTCAAAAACCTGCCACACCTTGCTCATTCCTGTTTTGTCAGCTGAAATATAAAGTCATTAGGATAATACTTTCTACCTCTTTTTCACCTGTGCATCAATGGGATTCAGCAGGTTTTTGTAGTCGATAAGCTCCATCTTCACGCTGCCTACAATAATTTTTGCCTCGGCCAGAATGGGCAGGTGATTTTTGTCGTCGGTAACCCAAACATTCACCGGGTAAGCATCGGCAAATACCTCGCCGGTAGCCATCATAGGTGCAATTTTTAGGCAGCGAAAAGTACCAATACTTGTTTTGATATATTCTGTACCCTGGTATTTTATTTTGCTGATGTACACCGAATCATCCAACAAAAAATCAAGGTAGTAGGCGCTGTCAGCATCAAAATCTTCTAAACTTAAGGTGCGCATATAAAACAAGGCAGATACAAAATCTTGCACATTTTCAGGAATTGCTGTAGTAGCGGTACGACTGATCGCTTTTTTTTCGTTGTGGTAAAAATACACATCATCGTCCTGCACAAAATCACCCTCGCGGGTGCGCCTTATAAACAAATAAGGAACCATTGCCTCTTTATCAACATAACTTTCAAAACGGTCGCGTACCTTATAAAACCAATTAAAAGCACCTTTGCTTTTACCCTCGCCCACAATATGCCAAACCGGCCTATCGAAAAATTGTTTTTTATGTGTTTTCACCTCGATAGTGGCCTCGCCTGCAACAACGTTTCCGGTGAGTAAAGAGCTGTAATACACACTATAACGTGTATATTCTTTGTCCCCAAAAGCCTCATTCGCATGTTCACGCAGTTGCGCCTGTGTCTGTAGCGCAAAGAGAAGGGGGATTATTAAAAGCAGTTTTTTCCACATTTGAGGCGTGTTTTATTTGTATCGAACGAAGCTTATAGCAATCATTGTGCCTAAACTACAATATTAATAATACGCTTTGGAACGATAATGATTTTTTTCGCTGGCTTATCATTCATCCACTTTGTGGTCTCCTCCAATTCAAGTACGTGTTTTTCAATCTCTTTCACTGTCATTGTAAGCGGAAGTTCCAGCTCAAAACGTTTTTTCCCATTGAATGAAACTGGATAATTAAAGGTGCTTTCAATCAAAAATGCTTCGTTCCAATTAGGAAAGTCTTGTTTTACAACGCTAACGGTATGCCCTAGTTGCTTCCACATTTCTTCGGCCAAGTGTGGCGCATAAGGTGAGATAAGGATCACAAGTGGCTCTAAAATTCCACGTTTATTACACTTTAAATCAGCCAGTTCATTCACGCAAATCATAAAAGCCGATACCGCTGTATTAAAGGAAAAACGTTCGATATCTTCTTCTACCTTACGTATTGTTTTGTGCAGTACTTTCAGCTCGGCTTTTGTGGGCTCGTCTTCAGAAATACTTAACTGGAGTTTGTCATCAAAAAATAAGCGCCAGAACTTTCTGATAAAACGAAATACACCTTCAATGCCTTGAGTGTCCCATGGTTTTGACTGTTCCAATGGCCCCAAAAACATCTCATACAAACGCAACGTATCTGCGCCATAACGCTCAATTAACTCATCCGGATTTTGGACATTATATTTAGATTTCGACATCTTTTCCACTTCCCAGCCGCAAACGTATTTACCGTCTTCCAGCAAAAACACCGCTTCGGCCAGATGTGGCTGCCACTTCTTAAAAGCTTCAACATCAAGAATGTCATTATTAACCAGACTGATATCAACATGTATGGCATCAGAAAAATGCTCACGACCTTTGATATTTTTTGAAGCAAAAACCGGAATGATTTTCAACATCGGTTTTTCTTCAAAAACGGGTGTGCGTGGATTGGCAAGCAGTTTAGCTATCTTATCAAACACGACTTCTCGCTCAAGCAGCATATCGCGAATGGGCACTAACAGCATCCGATAGCCTTTTTGCTTGGCATATTCGGCATAAGGATGGGCTACTTTTTCGAGTGATTTTACTTTATTTACCTCGATGATGAGTTTTGCTTCAGGACAAAAGAAATCAAACTTACGGCGACCGTCTCTAAATTCACGTATAAATTCAAATCCCATGCCTTTGTCGCGTAGCTTTTCCCAAAGGTAATACTCGGCCATTTTTTCGGTGTTAACCCTGTAAACCAAGCTCGAACGACCTTGTATCATTCCCTGGTTGATCATTTTTTTGAATGGCTCTGCTTTCACGGTCAGCCCGATATCATACAAAAACATATTCCAAAAGCGCGCATAAATAAGGTGTCCGGTGGCATGTTCGGCGCCACCCATATACAGGTCAACTTCCTGCCAATATTCATTAGCTTCTTTGCTGAAATATGCTGTTTCGTTGTTGGGATCCATATAGCGAAGGTAATAACCACTCGAACCTGCAAATCCGGGCATGGTATTGGTTTCCAAAGGATAGCCTTCTTTAGTTTGCCAGTTTTTGGCCCTTGCCAGAGGCGGTTCGCCACTTTCGGTAGGCAGGTAAGCATCTACCGGCGGCAATTCTAAGGGAAGCTCATCCTCGTGCATCGCATAGGGCATACCATTTTTATAATAAATTGGGAAAGGTTCGCCCCAGTAGCGTTGACGACTAAAAATGGCATCGCGCAGGCGATAGTTCACACGACTGTGTCCTATCTTTCGTTGTGCAGCCACTTCCAAAATGCTGGCAATGGCTTCTTTTACATGCATACCATTAATAAAGTCGGAATTAATTAAAACACCTTCTTTACTATCATAAGATTCTTCCCAGTCTTTAACATCGGTAAGCACTTCGCCGGGCTGTGAAACAACCTGAACGATAGGTAAATCAAAATGTCTGGCAAATGCAAAATCGCGACTGTCGTGTGCCGGTACAGCCATAATTGCGCCGGTTCCGTAGCCCATCAACACATAATCAGCAATCCAGATTGGGATGCGTTTGTTGTTGAAAGGATTAATGGCGTATGCACCGGTAAATTCGCCACTGATTCTTTTTACTTCGGTCATCCGTTCGCGCTCCGAACGGTTTTTGGTACGTTGCTTATATTCTTCAACAACAGGCTTTTGTGCGGATGTTGTAATTTTTTCAACCAACTCATGTTCGGGTGCAAGCACCATAAAAGTTGATCCAAAAACAGTATCAGGTCGAGTAGTAAAGACTTCAATATGTTCGTTTATGCCTTCAATTTCGAAACGGATAGAACCACCCATTGATTTTCCAATCCAGTTGCGCTGAATATCCTTGATAGAATCGCTCCAGTCCAGTTCTTCTAATCCGTTGAGCAAACGTTCGGAATAAGCAGTGATACGTAACAGCCACTGTTTCATAGATTTGCGCTCAACGGGATGTCCGCCCCTCACCGAAAGGCCTTCGTTTACTTCGTCGTTGGCGAGCACCGTACCCAGCGCCGGACACCAGTTTACCATGGTATCAGCCAAGTAAGCAAGCCGATAATACATCAAGGTTTGTTGCTGTTGGGTTTCGTCCATTTGCTTCCATTCGTCGGAAGTAAAAGCTTCGTGTTCGCTGCAAGCTGCCCGCACCGCATCGCTGCCGCCCTTTTCAAAGGATAGAATAAGATTGGCGAGTGGCTCGGCACAATTGGTTTTTTTGTTATACCAGCTATTAAATAACTGGATAAAAGTCCATTGTGTCCATTTATAATAGTCAGGATCGCTGGTGCGTACCTCGCGGTCCCAGTCGTATGAAAATCCAATTTTATCCAGCTGCTCCCGGTAGCGGGCAATATTTTTTTCAGTGGTTATTGCCGGATGCGTTCCTGTTTGGATGGCGTATTGCTCGGCAGGAAGTCCGTAGGCGTCATAACCCATGGGATGCAGCACGTTAAAGCCTTTAAGTCGTTTGAAACGGGCAAAAATATCGGAGGCAATATAACCCAGCGGATGGCCCACATGCAAGCCGGCACCCGATGGGTAGGGAAACATATCGAGCACATAATACTTGGGCTTATTTTGGTCGATAACTACCTTATATAGCTTGTTGCTACGCCAGTAATCCTGCCATTTTTTTTCAACTGCTGCGAAATTGTAATCCATAAAAATCAAAGAATTAGCGTGAAATGTTATTGTTGTAACCGTAAATCAATAAAAGAAAGATTCATTAAAGGAAACTAATCTCTGCTTCAAAGCTTACAGCTTAGTAGCAATAGGAGTAAGTTATTCATTTTAATGGCTTTGTTTTAAGGCGGCAAAGTTATGAAAAATCCCCCATCGTATTTTGATAGTCATTTCCCTCTTTAAGTCTTAAAATTGGCACAAAAACGTTGGCCAACAAAACCAAATACCGCTAAGTTTGTTAATTGATTCATAAACCATTAAAACAAAAACGAATTTCATGCAGAAAAATGTTTTCGGTGAAGAGTTGATAGCCTGTAGCACGAATCCTTTGACGGGCTTTTACCGCGACGGAAATTGTCATACCGGCGCAGATGACCAAGGACTACATACCGTTTGTGTAGTGGTAACGGATGATTTCCTTGCCTTTTCTAAAGCAGAAGGCAATGATCTAACTACGCCAATACCTGCCTATAATTTTCCGGGATTAAAAGCCGGCGACCGCTGGTGTATATGCGTAAAGCGCTGGTTAGACGCCTATATAGCCGCACAAGCACCAAAAGTTGTGCTGGAAGCTACCCATGAAAAAGCCTTGGATTTTGTGCCACTTAAGGAGCTTGTGAGGTATGCCTGGAAAAAACCTTGATGCCATGATAACAACAAATTCAGCCGGCACAAAATCGGCCAGAGCCATTGTCATCGGTGCCGGAATAGCCGGAATAGCCAGTTCTATTCGGCTTCGCTTGAAAGGCTATGAAGTATTAGCATTAGAGGCAAATTCTTATCCCGGAGGCAAACTTAGCGTTTTTGAACAAGATGGCTACCGCTTTGATGCGGGTCCATCTTTATTTACTATGCCACAATACGTTGACGAGCTTTTTGCACTCGCCGGAAAAAACCCGAGAACTTATTTCAACTACATCAAAAAACCCGAAAGCTGTCGTTATTTTTGGGACGATGGCGTGCATTTTACGGCATCGGCAGACCAAAATGAATTTGCTGATGAAGTAGAAAAGAAATTAGGTGTTCCAGCCAAAAAGGTAATTAAGAAACTGAAAAAGAGCAGAAAGATTTTTGAACTTGCAGGTCATATCTTTATGGAGAAACCACTCAACCGCAGCAAAACCTGGCTGTCAAAAGATGTAGCGAAATCTCTGCTAAACCTCCATAAGCTCAGTCTTTTTTCTACAATGCATCAGGCCAATGAAGCTGATTTGCAGAATCCTAAGCTGGTACAGCTCTTTGATCGTTACGCTACTTACAACGGTTCCGACCCGTATCGTGCGCCGGGTATTTTAAATATTATTCCACATTTAGAGCATGGAATAGGAACCTATTTACCCGAAAAAGGAATGTACGAAATTACCAGCAGCCTGGTGCAGCTTGCTGAAGATTTAGGGGTAGTATTTCAGCTCAATGAAAGGGTAGAGGAGATTTTGTTGCAAGGGCAAAAAGTTGCTGGCGTGCGCACCGACAAAAAAGTTTACCAAGCTGATTTAGTGCTCTCGAATATGGATGTAACGCCTACCTACCGCAAACTTTTGCCGAATGTTAAAGCCCCCGAAAAGAAACTGAGACAGGAAAGAAGCAGTTCGGCACTGATTTTTTATTGGGGAATTAAAAAGGAATTTGAACAACTCGGCTTGCACAATATCTTTTTCAGTAAAGATTACCACAAAGAGTTTGAGGACATTTTTCAAGGCGTTGTTCCAGCAGAAGATCCGACAGTTTATATCAATATTACGTCGAAAGATGTTCCTTCCGATGCACCGAACGGATGCGAAAACTGGTTTGTGATGGTGAATGTTCCCACGCATAAAAATCAGGATTGGGAAGCCTTGATTCCGCAATATAAAAAGCATATTATCAGCAAATTGAATCCCTTGTTCAAAGTGGATTTAATTGACTTGATCGAGACGGAAAATACACTTACACCGCTTGATATTCAAATAAAAACCTCCTCGCAGGGCGGATCGCTTTACGGCACCAGCTCAAACAGTCGCTATGCAGCATTTTTGCGGCATGCCAACGATCACAAAGACATTGAAGGGCTATTTTTTGCCGGTGGAAGTGTGCATCCCGGTGGTGGAATTCCGCTCTGCTTGCTATCGGCAAAAATTGTTTCAGAAATAATCCCGAATCCATGACATCATTCCTAAAAAACCGCTTTCAGCTTAGCTTGATACTGCTGATTATTGTTTATACGGTAGGTATCGTAAGTTTATTGCTCGGTGATGCCGAATCGCTGATGCTGCTTACACCTTACAATTTGCTTTTTGCCATCGGACTGCTGCTATATAATGCCGAAGGATTTGATAAAAAATATGGAATTTGGCTCTTGGTGGTGATACTGGCTGGCTTTTTTGTAGAAGTGCTGGGCATAAAAACCGGTCTAATTTTTGGCGATTACGCTTATGGCGAAGGCTTGGGCTGGAAATGGTTAGATGTGCCGCTAATCATCGGCATGAACTGGGGTTATTTGGTGTTTGGAACGGCTGCCTTGCTGCATAAACACAATATTCCAAAAGCCTTAAAAGCCGCTATTGCTGCCACACTCATGGTTTCTTACGACATATTTTTAGAGCCTGTTGCTGTGCGCTTCGACTTTTGGACCTGGGCCGGCGATACTATCCCGCTCCAAAATTATATCGCCTGGTGGGTTATCGCTTTTCTGATGCTTTTGGGTACCTTTACTTTCGTAAAAAACTTGCGTAACCGACTGGCAATCTATGTGCTTCTCATTCAAACCTTGTTTTTTATTCTTCTGATTTTTGATCAGCATTTATCTATCCGTTAAAAGAAATTTCATGAATAACCTCTATCTTTATATTGATCTGCTGACTATTTCAGGGCCGTTTTTATTGAGCTTTGATAAGCGCGTGGCTTTTTATAAGCAATGGAAATACCTTTTTCCGGCTATTTTGTTGATGGCGGTGGTTTTTATTGCGAAAGATGTGATTTTTGCCGCCAGCGAAATTTGGGGTTTCAACGACACTTACCTTGTTGGTATCCGTATGCTGGGTCTCCCAATCGAGGAATGGTCATTTTTTCTGGTTGTCCCTTATGCCATCGTGTTTATTTACGCCTGTTTAGTTGTTTATGTCAAAAAGGACATCCTGGCAAGCATTCATCGCCCATTTTTTGTGGTGCTGAGCGTGCTGCTGATTGTAGTTGGTATGATCTATTACGACCGCCTTTACACCTCCGTGATATTTATTCTCACTGCACTTCTTCTCCTTTACAATGTGTACAAAAAGCAGCCCTGGCTCAGTTATTTTTTGTTGGCCTATTTGGTTTCGCTGATTCCATTTTTAATCGTGAATGGTGCGCTAACAGGCTATTTTACGCCTGAGCCTATTGTGTGGTACGACGATAGTCAAAACCTGGGAATCCGCATATTAACGATTCCTATCGAAGATTCGATTTACAGCCTGATGATGATGTTGATGACTGTTCAGCTGATGGAGTGGTTTAAAAAGAAGTATTGAGCTGCGCCAGGAATTTAAGTCTGAAAGGCAGCGGTTGTTCTTTTTAAAATCGTTTTTACTAATTTGTCAAAATACTGTTAAGTAATTCACGGTTTCATCTTGGTTTAAGATATTTTTCACAAAACTGCACGTCAATTCCCCTATAATCCTTAACTTAGCTCCCTTAAACAGTCCAGGGGATTAGTGAAGGTTTTTTGAAGAAAATTTGTAGAAAACCCTGAAATCCTTACTGTAAAGTTAATTTCCAGACATGAAGTGGACATAGACTTTTTTAGTTAAAGCTATTTCTTGCAATAGATTAAAAAAGTTTGTGATAAAGTGAAGTAATTCTCCCGCATGTTCAGGAATTTTAAATTTTGGGATTACTTCAGTAATAAATATTCACAAAATTAAAACAGATGAATAAAGTAGTAAAAAACGCACAGGAAGCCATTGCAGGCATCACCGATAATATGACCGTGATGCTGGGAGGCTTTGGGCTTTGTGGCATTCCTGAAAATTGCATCAGCGCCTTGGTAAAAGCCAACGTAAAAGGCCTTACCTGTATTTCAAACAATGCCGGAGTGGATGATTTTGGGTTAGGCTTATTGTTGAAAAAGCACCAAATCAAAAAGATGATTTCGTCTTATGTTGGCGAAAACGCCGAGTTTGAAAGGCAGCTTCTGAGTGGTGAGTTGGAGGTGGATCTTATTCCACAGGGTACGCTGGCCGAACGTTGTCGTGCTGGAGGAGCCGGGATTCCTGCCTTCTTTGTTCCGGCAGGTTATGGCACCGAAGTGGCCGAAGGCAAAGAAGTTCGCGAGTTTAATGGCAAACCACACTTGCTCGAACATGCGCTTACAGCTGATTTTGCCATCGTGAAAGCCTGGAAGGGCGATACACACGGCAACCTGATATACAGGCATACCGCCAACAACTTTAACCAGCCCATGGCGATGGCCGGAAAAATTACCATTGCCGAAGTGGAGGAGCTGGTACCTGCCGGAGAGCTTGATCCCAATCAAATTCATACACCGGGAGTTTTTGTGCAACGTATCTTCAAGGCTGAAAATCTCGAGAAGCGTATCGAATTCACGACAACCCGTTAGTTTAACCTGAAAAAATTTATACAATGGCTTTAGATAAAAATGGCATTGCCAAGCGCATTGCCCAGGAATTAAGAGATGGTTATTATGTTAATCTCGGCATCGGAATCCCTACTTTGGTGGCTAATTTCATCCCCGACGGGATGATGGTAACCCTTCAGTCTGAAAACGGACTACTGGGAATCGGACCTTATCCGCTTCCTGAAGAAGTGGACGCCGACCTTATCAATGCCGGCAAGCAAACGGTTACTTATACCAAAGGCTCGGCATTTTTCGACTCCAGCACCAGCTTTGCCATGATTCGTGGTGGACATATCGACCTTACCGTTTTAGGCGCTTTCCAGGTTGCTGAAAATGGAGATATCGCCAGTTGGAAAATTCCCGAAAAATTGGTGAAAGGAATGGGTGGTGCCATGGATTTGGTGGCAGCAGCTAAAAATATCATCGTCGCAATGACGCATACTGACAGGGCAGGAAACAGTAAACTACTAAAATCCTGCGACCTTCCGCTAACAGGCGTTGGCTGCGTAAAACGTATAGTTACCGATCTGGCAGTGGTTGAAGTTACCGATAAAGGCTTTAAACTGATCGAAAGAGCACCTGGTGTTTCAGTAGAAGAAATCGTTGAAAAAACTGCTGCACCGCTAATCGTAGAAGGCGAAATAGCAGAGATGAAGTTTTAGTGCTTTCTGAAATAAAATAAGACAGGATAAATCTGCGGGTTTATCCTGTATTTTTTTGACTTGAATCCGATATTATTTTGAAAATAGGCCTGAATCAAGCCTTTTTGAAGGCTAAGTCTCAGAACTTCTGACCTTTCGTGAACTATATTGTCGCACAAATAAAGTTTTTAAGGACAAATCGGGCTTTAGTATTGCCAACATTTTCCGTTATGGTGTCGAACCTACGGAGCTCTATTTTCGTGTTCTATATCCTTTTCTACAAAGATTACGCCTCTCTGAAGCTTGAAATGAAGTAAATACACAAAACATTCACCAAAAAACCAAAGCCCAGCTCACAACGGGTCAGGAGCGGAGGCCTTGTGTGTGCGGCGGGCGTGCGCTCGGTCTGGGCGATGAAAAACAGCAGGAAAACATGCAAGGCAGCCCAAAAGGCTGTTAGTATAATGCAATGCCCACAAAAAGTTTGAATAGAAACTTAATACCCGAAAATATTTTCAAAGCACAGCATATAAAGGCATTGCGTTATACCCAACCTTGCATAGTTTTCCGCTGTTTTTTAGCGCGTGGGAGGATAGCTTCGCACACACTTGATTTTTGCTAGCTTTTCATCAAGGAAAAGCGAAATAAAATCTTCAGCAAGACCTGCTAACTTTTTTATCAACGACAATTGTATTTTACGAACAAAAACTGTTAGCAAACTGATTATCTGACTATGGGTCAGGATATCTGAGTCTATTGAAAAAAGAAAATTAGTTGAGCTAAAACTCTACTGTTTCGCTTGGATATTTACCACTTCTCCTGACCGGATGTCGAACCAGAAAATCAAGCCGTCATCGGTCTGTCTGCTGTGGAGATCTTTTCCGGTAATTTCAACTTTTTTCGCCGAAGTGATAAAACTAAGTCCTTCGATGGGCTGATTGCCATTGTGCGTAATGGTGATGGAGTTGTTGAGATTAATTTTGTAATCTATTTGCTGTACTTGTTCGTGGTAATTTAACAATTGTTGGATGGTTGCCGGCAAGAGCTGTCCACTTTTATGCAGACTGTCGATACGGGCCAAAGCCTGATTAAAGCCTGTCTCGGCAACTATTTTGCCTTCGTCATCAAAGCGCCAATAGCCTTTGGTTTCATTTACCCAGGCGGGATACACATGGGCGATATGAATGTTATTGTAGTGAATAATTCGTGCCAGACGCTCGTTGTTGAAGTAGTAATTCCAGAGACCTTCGTGTGGTACTTCAAGGGTGCCACTGGTGCGCCAAAGCCAAGCATCCGTGTCAGGAATTTTCGCAAAATCCCGTTCCGGAAAGGCATCGCTGAAACCGGGATAGGGTTGCATCAACTGACCATCAAAGTTCCAGGGTGCAAATGGATTGACCTCTTCAAAAAAGGGATTCCAGAAATAGCGAACACCTTGCTTTTTACCGTGTTTTAGCACAGCAAATTTACCGCTTTTGTTCAGGCCGTCGCAAACGATATTTTCGCGGTTGTTGTTGGCTGAGTTGTTGTATCCATGGTCTATCCAGCTTGGCGAGCCAAAATGCTGACTCATATATTCCAGCGCGATTTTCAGGTTTTTTCGGGTGGTGGTAAACTGTTCCGGTGTGTGCAGGCAAATTTCATAGCCTTTGTGATACAGCTGAAGCAGAAAATCTTCAAAATATGGCGTTTCGCTTATGCTTGCATGAGGTTCCAGAAAAAGGCTGTCGCTGATGGCGGCATTGGATACTCCGTCGGGATTATTGTAGAAAACACTTTTGGTAAGGGGGATATCATAAAACACAAAACCTCCCACAGCACTGTCGGCATTTGTGATGTTTTCGTGGCCAAAATTCACTGCGCGTTGTGTTCGGATATTTGTCCAGTCGGCATGTTCCGTGAAAACGATAGCAGCATTAAAACCTGATGGAATGGGCATTAGTCGGGGTAGGAAAGTCGGTTCAAAACCGGCTAAGAAATCAAAACTTCCGCTGATCTTAGTACTCGATTTGAGTTTTTGCGCTGAACGGTCCAAATAATAATCGCTGGTGTCATCGCGCAGCGGATAATGAATTATCGGATGGTCGGCAGCATAATCTATGTTTAGAAAAACGGCATTCATCCGCTGGCTATATTGCAGCGACGATAATTTCAAAGCCGGATAAACTCCTGCTGCACGCTGGTTTTGGCCTGTCAGGAATCCTTGCTGATCTAAATAGTACGCATTTTGGAAATGAATAGAATCAATATGCCGGTTTTTTCGGAAAACGTAACTTAGGCTGTCCTCAAAGCCAATCACCAAAGTTTGTCGTTCCAAGCGCCCATTCTTGCGAAAACGACTTTGCAGTTCCATGTTTAGTTGTGGATTTTTCCAGTCGAAATTAATCCGAATTTTGTTGCGGCTCAGGGCATTTTTACTTACCAAAACAATTTGTTTTTTATTGCCGTTGTCTTTTATTTGCCGCAGTTTCCATTGTTGCGACTGGCTTTCTTTCAATTCATTTTTGTGCTGTAATGCTGTATAAACAGACCAATTTTTGGTAAGTAATTTACCGCGCTGATCAGCCAACATCAATGAGCCGGATTTCGGGAAAAGTAGCAATTCAAAATACCTGTTTTGTGCCAGCACTTTAGGCGATCCTTCATTTTCGTGAAAGACGATAGATTCAGGAAGATAATCCGGGATAATCGCCGTGCTAAAGTTGTGACTGATCTGGTCGGTGGAGATATTAATTTTAGATGGATTCCAAAGATAGGTTTTTAGCGTGCTATTTTGCAGCAGATCAGCGGGAAGGCTAAGGCTGTCAGCAAAATAAAACCATTTGCTAACGGCGTCGTAACTGGACGAAATATCAAAAGCATACCACAAAAGCGGTTGCTCATTTCTGTTTATCGTCAGCACATATAAAACCTTTTCAGCGGGCTGATCAAAACGCAGCCAGCCACTTAGCTTAAAGGCTATGGAATGGTGTGAATTCAGGATTTCGCGGCTATCGAGCTGAAAACCAAATCCAAACTCCTGATTCGCTGTAGTCAAATTGTAGGCATCACCTTGATAAGCGGTGCTGTCGGACACAATTGTAGTATTCAGCCAAAAGGTTTGATTTTGGTTGGCTTCAAAGCTGTTTTCAAAATGTTGTGCTATTGAAAAAACGGGAAGGAATAGCAGCAGGCGCAACAATATGTTACGCAGTTTAGGCATAGGTTTGCACCTCAACTTCGCCTTTTAACACCTGTAACGCATTGGAAGCGTGTGCTTCAAGGTCGTTTATGGTTGGATAAAGTGCGATAGGAGCCAGTTTGCCGATGCGCCTGTTAACATTGGACAGAAACATTTCGCTGTTGAAGATATTTCCGGTGAGGACAATCGCATCAAGCTCGCCCGCGAGTGTGGCGTAGTGAGAGGCAATTTCTTTGCTTACCTGGTAGGCACAGGCTTCTGAGATAAGTACTGCTTTTTCATCGCCTTCGGCAATCATTTTGTTGATTTCCGGGATGGAATCGGTACCGAGATAAGCCGAATACCCGCTTTCGGAATTGAGCATTTTCAGCACTTGCTTTTCGGTGTATTTGCCGCTGTAGCAAAGTCTTACGAGTTGTCCGGTAGGAAGTGTGCCGGCCCGGGTAATGGAAAAAGGCCCACCACCATCAAACGCCTGGTTTACGTCCAATACCAGTCCTTTTTGGTGTGCGCCAACAGAGATTCCTCCCAGCCCAACATGGGCAATAATAAGGTTGAGCTCCTCGTAGTTTTTGTTGACGGATTTCGCGTATTTTCTGGCGAAATATTTATGGCTCAGCGCGTGGAAGATAGATTTACGCACAAATAGCGGATGTCCGGTGATGCGTGCCAGATCAGAAAGCTCATCCACCACAACCGGATCGGCCATATAGGCTTTGATGCCGAGTTTTTTGGCCATTTTGTAGGCAATAAGACCGCCCAGATTGGTTTCGTGCACACCCATAATGCCGATTTCCAGGTCGGCAAACATCTTGTCGTTGATTTCGTAAACACCTGATTTAAGAGGTTTAACCAAACCACTTCTGGCCATAATTATTTCGATGTTAGACAGATCGAAATCATTACGTTCCAGCTCTTCCATAATCACTTTTTTGCGGTAATCTGTCTGATCGGGAATGTTATCAAATTTGTCCAGATCTTCTTTAGGATGTCTGATGGTTTTCAGAAACATCGGATCGGTGTTGCGATAAATGGCGATGCGCGTATCCCGTACTTCAGGATAGATGATTAAGATTTTCTTTTTAAGCATGCTCGAAGTTTTTTAAAGCACAAAGTTAACCCAAACTCTAAATAAACCTTTAAAAAAGGGGAATAAGTTTTGTGAAAGTGCAACCGCTTTGGGAATGATGGTCAAAAGGAAGGATTTTCCCCAACCATGTTGTTTAGCTGTTTTTTGTCGAACTACTGTCAGCTTCAAGTGCTTTGAGGAGTTTTTTTAAGGCTTCAGTCTGGTCAATCTTTTGCTGAATAAGCTTTTCAGCCTGCCGGGTTTCGTTTGTTTCGCGTGACGAATCTTGAGTTTTTTGTTTGTTCATTTTTGGTGAATTTTTGTTTGGGATAAAATTTCGATAGCAGTCATCAAAAAACCTGACGAAGGACAGCCGGTTTGGAAGTCTTTCGTCAGGAAATCACTTGTATTTATTGCTTAGATTTTAAGGATAAGCTATAGTGCTGAAATTTAACGATTGCCAATCCAAACTTTATCACTTGTAGTGTTTTGGTTATAATCTGTCATGCTTACGATATAAATGCCAGGAGCTAAGTGAGATATATCAGTAATAGCTGCTCCACTTACTTGCTTGTTTATGACGGTATTTCCTAAAGTGTTATAAACCGTAAACTGCTTTACTTTGCCGCTCATCACAAGTTTGCTGCCTTTTACTACCGCTTTCATGGGGTTGCTTTGCAGGCCAATTTCGTTCGTGTTAGTAGTGATATCGCGTTTAAACACCCAGTTATATTTAATCGTTCCGCTTGAACCAACGATGGTTTTGCCGTCAGCCGAAACACTGAAAATACTTCCAAGTTCATCATAGCCTGTCTCGTCATAAACACTGATGCCGTATTCGGTCATAATTTCCTGATCCAATGAAACCCACTGACCATTTTTAAGGAATCTGGTACTGCGTATTGGATAGTTTAAAGGCGTGGCACCGTATAAGTTACCTTCGTCATCGGCGGCAAATGAAGCCACTTCGGAATCATCTAAAAACAGTTCGGTGATATCGTTTTCCACATCATAGCGGAAAGGGACATGACCTTCGTGTACCCAAACTTCTTCAACCCAGTAAATATCTCCGGTTACCCATTTGCCGTTAGGGCTGAGGGAAAGCACATCATAGAAGTTGTACTCATCACCGCCTAATTCTGGATCATAAACATGCGCGCCAAACATAAAATATTCACCGTCTTTCATCAAGAAAGCCGTGCGGTTTGGCAGAACGATATAGTTTAAACAGCCCAAAATGGTATTGCCATCGGCAGAAATGCCATTCATTTCGTTGAAGTATGCACTCTCGCCAAAGCGGTCAACAGTGGCGTGGTTCACCTCTATCAGCTCGCCGTTTTCCCACACACAAGCGTATCCATTAGACCAATTGGGAGAAAAAACGCGACCAACCATTTTACTCCCATCGGGTGTAACAGAATATACGCCGCCAATGCCACCTGCAACGGGCAACGGAAGCGAAGTCCATACGCCATCTTGCCAATAAGCCGGTGCATTATTGTAGGAGCCAACGGCCATTTTTCCATCATCGGTAACATCAAAAGCACCTGCTGGCTCCCCATCAGGAATAAGTTTGATAGCTTCGTAAGTGGTTAAATCCCAGATAGTAGCTCCATAATACATAACATCTACTTCATAATAACCTGCAGCCCAAAGCCCGTTGTCCGAAACTTTGATCATGATAGCATCATCATCTGAAATAACAGGCACAAGCGTTGCGTTTTGTGCGAAAACACTCATTGTACTTAAAACAAGTACACTTAAAACGATTTTTTTGAGTAATGAATTTTTCATCAGATTTTGGTTTTAAATATTAATAATGAATCAAAATAAATTTGATGCAGCAAGATTAACTAATAAAGCCTGTTGGAGGTGAAAATCAGCCTGCACAGTTCTGCACCTATGGGCAAAATCTACTACAACAAAGCTACAACATCAATTGTAAATCACAGAAATACAGGTGATTAAGAAATAGGTTAAAAGCAGGGTGTTTTAGTTTGAAAACTGATATTCGTGATTGTATGCGGGAAAAGAATGCTGTTTAGCAGCCATTCAATCTATCAGATCACTCCTTATTTCACGGTGTAAGACATGCCAAAAATAGTAGTTTAATAGCTGAAAAGCTTTTTGCCTATTTTGAAAATATCATTTTTCCTTTTTTAAGGCTTTGTTGTCATTTTCAACTGCTTTTAAAAGTTTTTTTAAAGCCTCAGTTTGACTGTTCTTCTTATGGATGAGATTTTCTAATTGCCTTATTTCGTCCAACTCTCTGGAAGAATATTTCTCTTTTTGCTTGTCCATTTTTTGATAAATTTTGGTTTGATAAGGAATGACCAAACATTTTTAAAAAACCTGACGAAAGACATCCGGTGTGGAAGTCTTTCATCAGGAAGTTACCTGCTTAATTTGCTTATATTTTAAGGAAGCAAGCAACCGGTCTAACGATTGCCTATCCAAACTTTGCTGCTGGTCGTATTGTTGTTGGCATCAGTCAAGCTAACGATATACACGCCGGCAATTAATTTTTTTTATCGAAATAGTGCTGGATTTTTTTTTCATGCAGCAAGATTAAACCAATCTGTTCAGAAAAATCAAAAAGTGGTATGCACAGTTATGGCACAGCAAGCTTAGAATACTATAACAATTCCACTACAATAAAATGAAAGTTTTGAACTAAAGGGAGTTAAGAAATTCCACTAAAGACACCTCCGAGTTGGTGATATCGAGTTTTTTGCGCAGCCTGGTGCGCGCCACCTCAATGCTTCTAATGCTTTGGCCGGTAATTGATGCGATGTCTTTGGTAGTCATGTTCAGGCGCAAAAACGCGCACAGCCGGCGTTCGTTGGTTGTGAGGTTGGGGCTTGTAGCTTGCAATTTTTCGTAAAACTTATTATGCACCTGCTGATAACGGATTTCAAACTCATCCCACAGGCCGTCGTCCTGCAAAGTGGTGAGATCCCGGATAATTTGCCTGAAATAGCCACTGTTTTCTCTGTTTTTGTTGGAATTTAACACTTCAATAACCTGGCTGATAGTCTCGTTATTCTTTATCATCCCCATCACATGGGTGGAGAGTTCTTTGTTTCGTATTTCCAATTCCTTCTCAAAGTTTTCTTTTTCAAGGATGGCGTTTTGGCTACCCAGCTCCAAGTTGTTTTTTTCTAATTTGAGGCGACCCACGCGGCTGTGCATCAAAAAATAACCCAGCACAAAAATCAGCAGCAGCAGAATCAGCAGCAAAGCCGTGAAAAAATAGATGGTGTTGAGCCTTTCCTGTTCAATCCGTGCTATTTTTTGTCTTTCTTTAAAAGCCGACAACAGCTCCAGCCTGGTGAGCTCTTTAATGGTTTCTTCATTATTGAGTATTTGTGTTAAATCATTCAATTGCTCCAGGTATTTTAGCGCCGAATCAGCATCGCCAGCCTGTTTGTAGAAAGCAAATAATTTTTCGGCAAAACTGCTTTGTAATTCTGTGCTACCAATATTTTGCGCAATAGTCATTCCGCTATAAAAATTGTGGAGTGCTTTTTCGGAATCACCAATTAGCAGGTAATACTCACCCAATCGGTTGTGCGACGCTGCTTGTCCGGCCAGGTCATCCCTTTCTTTACGCACTTGCATAGCTTTGGCAAGTGGCGCGTAAGCACTGTCTAAGTTTTTAGTGTCCAAAAACAATCCACCTATATTATTATAGGTGCTTGCACGCAAATATCCCGGATTTGTGGCGCTGGCTGATGACTTAATGCTTTGGCGGTAATACCACAGCGCAGAATCGTATTGTTGCAGGTTTTGATACACAATGCCTAAGTTATTCAGGATGTGTGGTAATTGCTGGTGCGAACTTCCGGTAGAATCTGTTTTTATTACCTCGTTTAATATGCTAAGCCCTTGAAGCAGATTGCTTTTGGCAGCTTCATAGTCTTGCATTTTTATGCGGAGGGCAGCAATGTTGGCCAGCGCATAAGCAACGCCCAAGGCGTGATTATTCTGTTTTTGAATGTCGAGATAGCGGTAGAAATAATTGGCAGCCGTTTCGTTTATGCCCTGCACAAAATAAGCATTTCCGGCATTAAACAAAGCGTAGGCTATTAGGTCGCTATCACCATTTCCTTGGGCGAGGTCCAAAGCTTTTTCGGCTTCCCGGATGGATGATCTGAGGTCGTAAGAGCTATAAGTTTGCGACAAAAGCACCAAGGCGTTCACCTTTTCGTGATCAGTTTTAGCTGCTTCTACTACTTGATTCAAGGAGTCAATTTGCTGCTGATTAAAGCCTTGAAAAGGCAAAAAAACAACTGCTAAAATTATAATAAACGTAAAACGATATGTAATCGGGCTTTTCAAGCTGTTAAAATTTGATGAAGCAAATTTAAAAATTAATTCAACTTGTGTTTCAGGACGATAATGGCTGAGTAGCGTTGTATATTTGTTAAATATTTAACAGAATATGTCTTGCTATTGCCTTAAATCATTCAAAAACACCTATTTTTGCATCGGCAATTTACAACAATTTAAAATCATGTTATGAAGAATTTAAGTTTTTTACTGGCGCTGTTGTTTCTTATCACAGCCTGCCAACAACCCACTCCCAAAGAAATCGAAACACCGGATCCTATGTCAGTTTTAATGGATAAGTATGCCCAAGTGCAGCTAACAGCCGATATAAGCCACTTGAGCGACAACGAAAAAGAAATGCTGAAACTGCTTTTCGAAGCGGCAACTATTATGGATGATATTTTCTGGAAACAGAATTTTGGTGACAAGACTGCTTTTCTCAATTCCATCGAAAATGCTGAAGCCCGCCAGTTTGCTACCATAAATTATGGCCCCTGGGATGAGCTCGATAATCAAAAACCTTTCCTGGAAGGCTTTGACGAAAAACCTGCCGGCGCTCAGTTTTATCCGCTCGATATGACCATTGAAGAGTTTGAAGCTTTCGATGATCCCAATAAAACGAGTCTTTACACGCTGATAAAACGCGACGAAAATGGTGCGCTAAAAACAGTTTGGTACCACGAAGCTTATGCCGAAGAAATTACCAAAGCTGCCAATCTGCTCGAAAAAGCATCAGGACTGTCAGGCGATAAAGCCTTTGCTGATTACCTGAAACTACGCTCCAAAGCACTCCGCAACGACGATTATTTTGAAAGCGACATGGCCTGGATGGGAGTGCGCGACAATAATGTGGATATGGTAATTGGCCCTATCGAAAATTATACCGATGCCCTGTTTGGTTACAAAGCTGCTCACGAGGCTTTTATCTTGATAAAAGATAAAGTATGGAGCGACAGACTCTCTCATTATGCTGCTTTTTTACCCGAGCTTCAAACCCAACTTCCTGTTGATCAAAAATACAAGAACGAAGTGCCCGGCTCCGATGCCGACCTCAACGCTTATGATGTGGTGTTTTATGGTGGCGATTGCAATATGGCCGGAAAAACTATCGCCATCAACTTGCCCAACGACGAGCGCGTGCAACTGCAAAAAGGCACCCGCAAGTTGCAACTAAAGAACAGTATGCGTGCGAAATTTGATAAAATTTTGGTGCCTATTTCACAAGAATTGATCGCACCCGAACTGCGCCAGCACATCAAATTCGACGCTTTCTTTAGCAACACCATGTTCCACGAAGTGGCACATGGCATGGGTATCAAAAATACCATCGACGGAACATCGACCGTTCGCAAGGCTTTAAAAGAACAATATTCAGCACTGGAAGAGGCCAAAGCTGATATTTTAGGACTGTTTCTGGTTACTAAACTCCACGAAATGGGCGAGTATAAGGATACAGAGCTGATGGACAATTACGTAACTTTTATGGCCGGTTTTTTCCGTTCGGTAAGGTTTGGAGCCGCCAGCGCACACGGAAAAGCCAATATGCTCACCTTTAATTTCTTCCGGGAAGAAGGCGCTTTCGTCCGTTCTGAAAGTGGTACTTATGCTATCGACCTTGAAAAGATGATAGCTGCCAGTACAAAACTCACCGGCATGATTCTGAAAGCACAGGGTGATGGCGACTACGAAGCTGTAAAAAGCTGGATTGCTAACGAAGGCGTGGTGAAAACAGAGCTGCAAACAGACCTCGATCGCATTACCGCTCTCGGAATTCCGGTAGATATATACTTCGAGATGGGACCAAAAATGCTTGGTTTGGAATAGTGTGCGTTAGCGAACAATATTACTCCAAAACGAACGTTTTTAGCCGTTTAATTATCGCTAATATTACCTATATAATACTGTTAACCATACAATAAGAATTTATGGCACAAGAGTGGATAATAGGATTTCTTTTGTTAATAAAACCAAAATTTTAAGTTATGAAAAAAGTGTTTTTACTGCTGGCATTCGTCATGCTGGCTTCCTTGGGCAAAACTTATGCCGACGAAGGCATGTGGTTGCCTATGTTTGTTGAACGACTCAATTATACAGATATGCGCGAAGCTGGCCTCCAGCTTACTGCCGAAGAAATTTACAGCGTAAATAATTCGAGCCTCAAAGATGCTATCGTAGGGCTGTCAACAAGTCCATCGCCTTCAGGATTTTTCTGTACCGGCGAAATTGTCTCTGACCAGGGATTGATGTTTACCAATCACCACTGCGGCTATGATATTATCCAGCAGCACAGCACCCTTGATCACGATTATCTTACCAATGGTTTCTGGGCAAAAAGCTTAGACGAAGAACTGGCAAATCCAGAGCTTACGGCTTCTTTCCTGATTCGTATGCAAGATGTTACCGACAGCGTGATGCAAAACGTAAGCGATACCATGGATGGCCAACAACGCAGCGCAGCTATGCGCGAGGTGAGCAGTCGTATGAAAAAAGCCGCCTCGGAAGACGGACGCTATAACGTTGTTTTGAAAAGCTTCTTCAACGGAAACGAATATTATATGTTTGTATATGAGGTTTATACCGACGTTCGTTTGGTTGGTGCTCCTCCTTCAGATATTGGTAAATTTGGTGGCGACACTGACAACTGGATGTGGCCACGTCATACCGGCGACTTTTCTATTTTTAGGGTTTATAGTGCACCCGATGGTAGTCCGGCTGACTATGCTGAGGAAAATATTCCACTCAAACCAAAACATTATCTGCCTATAAGCCTTGATGGCGTGCAGGAAGACGATTTTGCGATGATCTGGGGTTTCCCGGGAAGCACGGACCGCTACCTCACTTCTTATGGCGTAAACTTTAACCTCGACGCACAATATCCCGCCATCATCGATCTCTTTGGTAAAAAACTGGATGTATGGAAACCCTTTATGGCCGCCGATCAGCAGGTTAATATCCAATATGCATCCAAGCATGCTGTGACGGCTAACACCTGGAAATACCTGATTGGCCAAACCCGCGGACTTAAAAATCTGGCTGTTGCCGACAAAAAGATTCAATTAGAAAATCAATTCACTGCATGGGTAAATGCCAATCCCGAACGCACTGAGAAATATGGCGAGGTGCTGTCAACACTCAAAAGCAGCTATGCTATGATGGCCGATAAAATTGAGCCGCTGCTTTATACCAGCTTTGCCGGGCTTAACGGAAGTGAAATAGTGGGCTATGCACTTGATTTCAGTGGTTTGTATGAGCTGCTCAAACCGATTGACAAAAAAGAGTTGCCCAAGGATAAAGATATGGCCAAGAAGATGAAGGACGAACGCGAACAGCAAATCAAAGCTTCTGCTGAAGCACTGCTTGCTGAAGTTGATGAGCATTTCAAAAATTATTACGCACCGGCAGATAAAAAGTTGTTGGCTACCATGCTCAACGAATACTATCTGCATGTTCCGGTAAATATGCAGACACCACTGGTCTATCAGAAATTCAATGAATACAAGGGTAGTTTTGATAACTATGCCGAAGAGGTATTTGAAAAGTCTGTTTTTGCCGAAAAACAAAGGCTGGTGAACTTCCTGAATAATCCCGATTTTAAAACCCTTGACAAAGATCCTGCACTGGAATTAGGCAACGCATTTATGGATAAAATGATGAAAGCTTCGGGCGAATTCCAAAGCGCACAAGCCTCACTGTCAGAATCAGAACGGCTGTTTATGGCCGGCCTGCGCGAGATGCAAAGCGATAAGGTATTTTATCCCGACGCCAACTCTACTATGCGTATGACCTGGGGAACTGTGCAGAGCTATGAACCCGCAGATGCAATTCAGTATGATTATGTTACCACCTCAAAAGGAATTTTGGAAAAAGAAGATCCTACTGACCCTGAGTTTATTGTGCCTGAATATCTGAAAACTTTGATCGAAAACCGCGATTTTGGTCCTTATGGCGAAAATGGTGAGCTGATTATTTGTTTCCTGAGCACCAACGATATCACAGGCGGAAACTCCGGAAGCCCTGTAATCAATGGCAAAGGTGAGCTAATCGGTATTGCTTTCGATGGCAACTGGGAAGCCATGAGTGGCGATATTGCTTTTGAGCCCGAGCTACAGCGCACCATCAATGTGGACATTCGCTATGTACTTTTTGTAATCGACAAATTTGCAGGTGCTACTAACCTGATCGACGAGCTTACCATCCACAAAGCAGTGCCGCAGCCTTTGCGCACCGAGACCGTGGAAATGTAAAACACAGGTTTAACACGATAAGAAAAAGGAACAGCCGAGGTTGTTCCTTTTTTTTGTATCTGAAATAAGGTAAGACAATGTGTTGATTTGAAGTAAGAAGGGTAATTGCCGTCCTGAAAGTATTTGCTCTTTAGATCATTCTACTCCCAAAACGAGTTTAAAATAACTATTGTATTGATGTATTATGGTTTTGATAGTTGGTTTGTTGAACCGGATTTAACGGTAAGCGCGATCGCACAAAGGCTTGAAGAATTGAAATAATACTATTTTTCAACTGATATTTATTGTGCATCATTGGTTTAAAGAGCGCATAATTGCAGGCAACAAAAAGAGTTTGCTAATTTGAAACAGATTAAAAATTATTTCAAGGATATAGAACCCAATACCATGTTTGGTGAAATTAAAGATCCTGTAGCATGGCAAAACCAAATACGTAATGAGTGGGAAACTAATTGATACAAAAAAAACAGAAACTCATTGAATTTCTGTTTTATAGTATCGGGATGATACAAACTTAGCCTTTTAATAATGACCTCAATTATTTCCTGAGTTTGACACCTACCCTCACCAAAAACCTCTGTAACCCTTATAAATCAAGGATTTTATTTTAGAAATGCCGAAAATGTAGTGCGAAAACCACTATATGTTATAGAAATATAGTTCTAATTTT
>Ga0265293_10003924_pt1 | contig 26975 bp, 18 predicted proteins | sample Munlanlewell138R_FD_192505 | JGI IMG/M metagenome (GOLD analysis project Ga0265293, IMG submission 192505) | Leachate microbial communities from a municipal landfill in Southern Ontario, Canada - Leachate well 138R | ecosystem: Engineered > Solid waste > Landfill > Unclassified | place: Canada...
TCAAGTGTACGCCCTTCAATCATTTCAACCGTCACTATTGGCATAACTAAAACCCCCTTCAAAATGGATTATTTCTCGTTTTATTATTTATATTATTACGCCATCAAGTAGTCCTATTCCTGCATTATAGAAGGCTCAAGGCTGTTTTTTTTGTAATGAGTAAATTTAAAGTAAAAATGACAAACTAAGATACGTGTTCAAGGACAATTTTTTAAGCTGTCAATAAACTGCAAGGGAGATAAAGCATGAAAAAAGATACTGTCTGGAAGTTGGTTGCTTTAAGCGGTGTGCCTTTAATCATGGTTTTGGGGAACTCGATGCTGATTCCTGTTTTTCCGCAAATGCAAAAAGCCATGAGCATTACCAAGATGCAAGCAGGGCTGACTATCACCTTGTTTTCCCTACCGGCCGCCATTTCTATTCCCATCATGGGCTTTTTAGCGGACAAATTTGGCAGAAAGCCCATTATCATTCCGGCCCTCATTTTATATGCCATCGGGGGGCTGATCTCCGGCTTTGCCCCGCTAGTTGGTAAATCATATCCTTTATTGCTGGCAGGTAGGGTAATTCAAGGTGTGGGCGCCGGTGGGACAGGTCCCATAGCCATGGCTTTGGTAGGAGATATTTTTACCAGTTCCGAAAGGACAAAAGCACTGGGCACTTTGGAGGCGGCCAATGGAATGGGCAAAGTAGCCAGTCCGATTTTAGGGGCTGCTATCGCTTTGATTATTTGGTACGCAATCTTTTTTGTTTATGCTGTTTTGGCGATTCCGATTGTTGTTTTAATTTGGTTTTTAATCAAAGAGCCAACCCCAAAGAACCAAAATCAAGCACTCCCAAACTATACGAGCAAAATAAAAGGTATTTTTCAGGAAAAAGGGAAGGCCCTGATAGGCACCTACTTGGCGGGCAGTGTAGTCTTACTGGTTCTTTTCGGAATCCTTTCTTATCTATCGGATATTTTAGAAAAAGACTTTAATTTGGCCGGTGTTGTCAAGGGTTTAGCGCTAGCAGTCCCGGTTTTAGTCATGTCTACTACTTCATATTTTACGGGCCGCTACCTGGTTAAACAACTGCAAAAGATGAAATCTTTTATTATTTTTGGACTAATTACAGTTGCCTTCTCCATCTCAATAATTGGGCTTTTAAAAGGAAATCTGATTTTTTTCCTAGGTATTGTTGCTATGGGTCTAGGCACCGGCTTGGTATTGCCCGCTGTAAATACCCTAGTTACCAGCTCAGTTAGAGTTGAGGAAAGGGGTGGCATTACTTCCCTGTATGGGAGTGCCCGCTTTATTGGGGTAGCTATCGGCCCCCCCGCCTTTGATTTAATGCTTCGCCTAAGCCGCTCAACTATGTTCCTGGGAGGGGGAGCCTTAACCGCGGTCGCCGCATTGATTGCTTTTTGGCTAATCAACGAGCAATTATTATTAGGGAAGTTGGCCCAAAACAAAAAAACAGCTAAAAAACCCCCCAAGGTATCTCCTGAGCCCACCTAACAAGTTATTTTGTGAATGCGGCAGCTTATTATACAAGCAGGGAGGTGATTTCTTTGGCTGAATTGCAATCTTTAGAAAAATGCATTGCCTCCGTGGAGGACACCAAGCAAAACTATACGTCCATGGCAGATCTGGATGTGGATCCCGCAGGAAAGCTAATGTACAGTAAACTGGTGACCGCCTCGACCAAACATTTAGATGTGTTATACAATCGTTTGGAAGACTTAAAACAACAAGAAAATTATTTGGATAAATTACGGTAACCGACTGCTCTAAAAACTTTAAAGGGAGGGGCCTTGCCCCTCCCTTTAATACGGTCTATTTAAACCTTAAATTTTCCGACGATGGCATGTAAATCCTGAGCCAGCTCCGTTAGATTTTCACTAAAACTGGCCACTTCCTGTATAGAAGCTGCCTGTTCCTCTACCGATGCCATTATTTCTTCCGTGGAAGCTGAGTTTTCTTCCGCTATTGCAGATAAATTTTGCAAGGCATCTAATATTTCATTCTTCATCTTTGCCATTTCTTTTGAAGAATTATTTAATTGAGACATAGCCCTTTCAGCTTCAGCCATGGTGTCGGCAATAAGCTGATATTTTTCTCCGCTGGCAGCAGCACTTTTCGCCTGCTGTTCTGTAATAGGTGCCACCCTTTCCATAATTTGCACTGCTCCGCGAGCGTTTTTTTGCAACTCGACAACAGTGGTATCTATTGCTTTGGTTGACGAAGCGGATTGCTCTGCAAGTTTTCTGATCTCCTCCGCCACTACCGCAAACCCCCTACCGGCAGCCCCCGCCCTGGCAGCTTCTATGGCAGCGTTTAAGGCCAGTAAATTTGTCTGTTCTGCAATGGAAGCAATAACACCGCTGGCCGCCCCTATTTGCTCGGAGCTTTCATTAGTTTTTATAATTACTTCAAAAATTTCGCCGGCGGCCTGGTTGCTTTCCGCAGTGATTCTGGATAGCTGTTCCATCTCCTTTGACCCATCTTCCACCACCTTGTCCACCCTTTCAAAAACCTTATTAAGAGCGTCAAGATATCCTGCATCTTTTTCAATAGTTTCCCCCAGCTTAAATGCTTTAGTAGAACCGCCCTCGGTATTACGTGCCTGCTCGGAGGCGGCTTTAGCTATCTCCTCTATGGCCCTGGCAACTTCCGATGAGGCTCCGGCTGATTCCTGGGAAGAGGCGGTCATCTCCTCTGAGGCGGCAGCCACATGTTCCGCAGAACCATTTATTTCGCCTACAATTGCCCTTAGACCTACCATAACATTTTGAAATTCCTTGGCTAGGGTACCTACCTCGTCCTTTCTGGCAAAGAATTGTTGCGGCATATCCTTTGTTAAATCTAAATTGCCGATACTACCTGCATATTCTGCAGTAATAATGATTGGTTGCACTATATAATTGCTCAGCCAAAAAGTGAGCATAACTACTAGGAGTAAAATTGGACCCATAATAAACATTAGGTTATTTCTTAAGGCGGGAACAACCTGTAAAAATTCATCCTTATCTGCCGCAATACCAAAGAACCAATCTGTATCGGGTATTTCCGCAAATCCTGCATAGACCTCTTTACCGGCAAAGGTATAGGAGCCCACCCCGGCCTTCTCCCTAATGATCTGTTGAAAAATTTCGGCTAAACCCGCTACACTTCGATCGGTTTTGGCCGCCTCAATAGGGTTGTAGCCATCTAAGACTAACTCCCTATTAGAGTGGGCTATGACTACCCCTTGACTGTTAATCATATAAGCATAGCCTTTTTCCCCAAAACCTGTATCATCAGTAATCTCACTTAAGGCGTTGCCGTCACGCCGACCCACCAAGGCGCCTACAACCTCTTCACCCCTTTTGATGGGCACGGCATACATTACCACAACTTCACCCGTTAACCTGCTGACAATCGGGTTTGATACATTGGACTCGCCTGCCATGGCTTTTTGCACATAATCACGGTCACCCAGTTGGGCTACAGAACCGTCATTGTAGTAAGCAGTGCCGTCGGAGGTAACAATTGCCAGAGCCAGGAACTCATTTCCCTGGGCAGCCTGTCTTTGCAAAACCGGCATAAAGGTATCATAATCCATACTTTTTATTTGCGCAGTATCCGTTATCCTTCTCAGAATAGTTGTTAAAGAATCCACACGGCCGGCCGTAAATTTTGCCCCCTCTTTTGCTAGGGCCATCAGTGTGTTCTCTGCTTGTTCAGTCAAAGCATTGCTTGACCTCCAAATAGTCATAATACCCAGAGTAGCAAAAGAAAACACCATTAAAATAGTAAAAAATGTAATTAGCCTCGTTCTAATACTGTTCATCCTTCATCCTCCAATAAATCATACTTAAAATCGCATATGTGAAAGTTAGTTCTATAACACATACCCCTTGCCAGAGGCATAAACCGTACAAACACTGTATCCCACATTGTGAAATTTCCAAGCCTCGTAAACTCCGCAAATCTATTCGACAAAATTTTCCTTGCATCTATTATCCTACACACAACCGGCAAGACCATGACAAAAGTCAAATATTAATTTATTTTGGATTGCTTACTTACAAATCGGCATGAGTAATGATAAAATTAGCCTTGGTAATTTAACCTTTCCAAATCATCCATAAGGGGGTTTCCGTTAATGTATATTTTTCTGGGAATAATGCTTTTTTCTGTGGCGCTAATTGTAGGTCTTGGCATAGCTGTCAAACATTTTCAAGCTTATTGGCTGATTTCAGGCTATAATACCATGTCCAGGGAAAGGAAGGCTAAGGTAAATGTGGTTGGCCTAGCCAATTTTACCGGGAACATGTGCTATATTATGGGCGCCATTATGGCCTTAGCCACCATTTTAATAATGTTGGGACAAGAGACTTGGGGTTTTATTGCTTTTGGGCTTTTTGTACCCCTTACTATTTATATTGTTATCAAATCCCAGCAATTTGACAGTAATGCTAAAAACAGAGATGGTAGCCTGACTGCCAAATCAAAAGGCACTATTTTAGCTATTTCTGCTTTGATGGTCATAACTTTTTTGGGAATCGGCATACTTTTGTATTTTAGTAGCCAACCTAACAACATCACCATTAGCCAACAGCAACTAATAATTTCCGGTTTTTACGGAGAAAAAATTCCTTTAAGCACCATAGAGGAGCTTACATTACAGGAAGATCTACCAAAAATCCTAATGCGGACTAACGGATCTACTATTGGTACAAAAAATAAAGGTTATTATAAGCTGGAAGGCATCGAACGTGCCAAATTATTTCTTGACACTTCTAAGCCTCCCTTCATTTTCCTCCACCATGACGGTCAGCTTGTAATTTTTAATTACGACAAACCGGAAGAAACGAAAGCATTTTATGAAAAGCTCATGGCAGAGTATAAGGGTGGTCTTTGACCACCCTTATACTTCTATTTCCAAAAGCACGGGGCAGTGATCGCTGCCCATTACTTCCGGATGTATTGCTGCTTCTTTTATCTTGTCTTTAATCCTTTCCGAAAGTACGAAATAATCAATTCTCCAGCCCACATTTCTTTCTCTGGCTTTGCCGAAATACGACCACCAGGTATAGGCCTCCTCCTTGTCCGGGTATAAATACCTAAAGCTATCTACAAAACCCGCGGCAAGTAACCGGGAAAACTTATCCCTTTCTTCATCCGTAAATCCGGCATTTCTACGGTTGGTCTTGGGGTTCTTTAAATCAATTTCTTGATGGGCTACATTTTTGTCCCCGCAAATAATTACAGGCTTTTTCCTGTCAAGATCTTTTAGATACTTTTTAAAGTCATCCTCCCAGTCCAGCCGATATTCCAAGCGCGCCAATTCCCTTTGGGAATTTGGGGTATAAACATTGACCAAATAAAATTCAGGGTACTCAGCCGTAATTACCCTACCCTCCTGATCATGCTTTTCAATTCCCAGCCCATAGCTGATGTCTAGCGGCTCCCTTTTGGAAAAAACAGCAGTGCCCGAGTAGCCCTTTTTAACCGCATAGTTCCAGTACTGCTTATAACCGGGCAGTTCCAACTCAATTTGCCCTGCCTGCAATTTAATCTCTTGGACAGAAAATATGTCCGCCTCCACTGATTTAAAATAGTCTAGAAAGCCTTTGCCGACCGCCGCCCTCAACCCGTTAACATTCCAGGAAACTAATCGCATTCTTTCTCCTCCTTAGCAAATAACAAAAGCTGTAAATAATTATTTATCTCATCAGCCTTAAATTATAAATGAAACAGCCATTATAAACAACCGACTATTTAATATTTGCCGTATTTGCAGTACGAAACAAACTCCAGTTAATCAGCAACTTAAACGCAACCCCAAGCCCCGGTGTTAGTTGTATTTAGCTTTACAAACCGGAGGTTTATAATTAATTAGCAGCGGGCAGAGCTTTTGAAAAAACGGCTTTATTGAACTGTGAACCATAGATTTATAAAAAGAGCGGAAAGCCGCTGTTTTTAGCTGCTGCTTCCTGTCCCCGGCCTCTTGCATGACGGTACCCATCCCACTCTACACCTTACCCTATGTACATAGCAATAACAGAAACAGACTCCTTTAGCCGCTTCGGACAATTGCTGTTGCATATTTGTTGCACCGACAGCCAGCCCCAAAGCATCACTCGGTGCAGCATAAAATTATTACCGGGTTTAAAGGATTTAGGCCCTTGATGACGAAAATAATTTTACTGCACCATAAATGCTTCTAGAGGAGAGAAATCGTGACCAAGAAAATACTTTATAATTTAAAAAACCATCTGGGAACTACCTCAAAAATAAAATTTAATTCTAATAAATCAATATATTTATTATTGGCAGGTTGGACTATGCTGCTTGTTCTTTTTTTAGGTTGGAACTGGTCTCAAATTAAGGACGGCATCTATAAGGAAGCGGTAATCGCACTAAGAATGGCCTCTGATAACGACCTTTCTTTCCGGGCTTGGGCCACGGATCATGGGGGTGTTTATGTCCCCATCACACCCAGGACGGAACCTAATCCTTTTCTCTCTCACTTGGATAATCGCGATATTACCACTACAAAAGGTATGGAGCTCACCTTACTTAATCCTGCATATATCATGCGGCAAGCCTACCAGGTAAGGCTGGACAACACGGGAGTCCGCAACAGACTAACCAGCCTGGATCCCATAAATCCGATCAATACCCCGGATGCTTGGGAGAGGGAAGCTTTAATGATGATAAAAAATGATAATGACATTAATGAAGTCCACGCCATAACCAGTTTTGATCAGGTTCCCTCCATCAGATTGCTAAAGCCTTTTTACATTGAGGAGGGCTGTCTACAATGCCATAGTCACCAGGGCTACCAAATTGGGGACCTGCGTGGAGCTATCAGCGCGACAACTCCTTTGGCGCCATATAATTCCCTGATACAAACCCGAAGGCTTTCACTTCTGCCCGGCTACGGACTGATTTGGATTATTGGTTTAATCGGTATTTACTCGGCCGTTTCCCGTATTCAAGCGTCGTCTCTGGAACTGAAGGATAGGGAAGCTCGAAGCAGGGCCATGCTTCGAGCCATACCGGATATGTTTTGTCGTTATAGTGTGGATGGAAGGTATCTGGATATAGAAATCAAAAAAAGCTTCCCTGCCTATGAGTTGCTTTTGAAAAGAATTGAAAACAATGAGTTTGTAGGGCAAAACATTGCTTCTGTTTTACCGCTGGAAAACGCCAAAAAGCTTCTGGAGGCAATTAAAAAAGTTGTTTCTACCGGTGAAATGCAAATGGTAGAACACAACTACACGATTCAGCAAAAACAATTTTATTTTGAAGAACGTTTGGTTTTGGTATCAGAAAAGGAAGTCATTTCTATCATTAGGGATACAACCGAACAAAAAAATTTCGAATTGCAACTGGAATATCTAAGTTACCACGATTCCTTAACTAGGCTACATAATAGGTATTATTTTGAAAAGGAACTAACAAGGTTCGAGATCAGTCGAGAGTACCCAATCAGTATTGCCTCTATTGATGTAAACGGACTAAAAATAATCAATGACACCTTAGGCCATGTTGCCGGCGACTCCCTGCTGATAAACTGTGCGAAAGTACTAAGACAATCCCTGCGAGTTTCGGATGTATTGGCCCGGGTGGGGGGAGATGAATTTGTGGCAATTCTGCCAAAAACAAACAAGGAAGATGCCCAAAAGATTGTCCAAAGAATTAAAGATAATGTGCAAAAACAAAATAACAAGACCCCCTTTCTTCCCTTGAGTCTAGCGGTGGGGATAGCCACTGCAGTTTCGGATGCGGATGATCTAATGTTTACCTATCAAAGAGCTGATGATCTGATGTATGAGGAAAAACATAGAAGCGGCACATTGGAAAAAAACAATATTATCAAAATACTGCAGACTTCAATTGAAAAAAAGTAACAACAAGCTGAATTTGAGGGAGGTGTAAACACCTCCCTTAAACTTTTTAGGAGAATCTGGATAACCTCCAAACTAGAAACTGGGTAGCACAGAAAAATGTTTTTTGAATCGTAAATAAAAATACCCGATATGTTAATCTAATAAGTGACTGGAATTCCAATTCATAACTGAAAGGACATTTAACAACATGGATCTGAACCAATTCGCCCAGCGGGTGGAGCTTTTGAAAAAACGACTTTACCGAACTGCATACCTCTACCTGAATAATGAAGCAAGTGCCCTGGAAGCAGTTGATGAAACGGTTTATAAGGGGTTAAAATCCCTCCGAAAATTGCGTCAGCCGGAATACTTTGATACTTGGCTGACCCGAATATTAATTAATGAATGTAAACAGGAATTAAGAAGGTCAGCCCGGGTTCAACCTTCTGACTCTGTTTCCCTGGATAAATCAGCGGATTTTAACTATGATACTTTGCCCCTGAAGGAAGCTATCAACAAGCTTCCGGAAGAATTGAAGCTGGTTGTTATTTTAAGATATTTTGCAGGATACACCGTTTTAGAAACCGCTGCAAATCTTGATATACCCCAGGGAACCGTTGCCACTAGGCAGCGAAGGGCCCTGGCACTTCTTAAACTAGAATTAAAGGAGGAGGAATAGTAATGGATAGACAAGGCGAATATCTTGAACTGTTACAAGAACTCAGCAACACTCCGTTGGGTCTGGAGCATACCATAACCCGAGCCCAAGCTAAAATAAGTTCTATGAAACGCCGCCGCTTTGTAACTTTATCTTTCAGCAGTCTAGCTTCCTTGTTGATTGCATTTGTTCTGTTGGTGAATCTTTCCGTACCCTTTGCCCAAGCCTGCGGGAGGATACCCCTGCTGAAAGAACTGACTCAATTAGTAGCATTTTCCCCTTCCTTGACCAAGGCCATCGAAAACGAATATGTACAGCCTATTGAAATTGAACAAACCAAAAATGGAATAACGGTGCGAATAGAATATGTAATTGTAGATCAAAAACAGTTGGAGGTTTTTTATTCTATCGATGCAAAACAATTTACAGCTTTGGAGGTTACACCCAAAATCAAAGCTTTTAACGGGGACACCATAGATGGGTATTCTCTTTACTCATCTTCCTACAATACACCTAATAAAGAATTGCGAAGAATGACTGTGGATTTTATGGAAAAAGATATGCCTGGTAGCTTGCAGTTGTTTCTCATGATTTATAACAACGAAAGACATAGTTTAAATGAAAAGCCCGTACCGCTTGGACAGGAAAGGAATGCACTTTTGGATGATATACCAAACATTGAACCCGATTACATTGCAGAATTCACATTTTTACTGGAATTTGATCCTAGCTATACAAGTCAGGGCAAGCACATTATCCTGGACAAAACCTTTGATATAGGGAATCAAAAACTAAACATTAATAAGGTGGAAATCTACCCCACACACTTAAGATTAAATTTGGAAGATTACACAGACAATACCGCCTGGCTAAAATCCTTGGATTTTTATCTAGAGGACGAGAAAGGCAATCGTTTCCAGCCAATTTCCAATGGCATTACCGGCACAGCAGCAGAAGATACACCTATGATGGAATCTTTTTGGCTGGAAAGCCCCTTCTTCTATGAATCCATGGAATTAACTGCCTATATAACTGGGGCAACTTGGCTTGATAAAAAGCTTGATAAGATCGCTTTGGATTTAAAAAACACAACAACAGATTTTTTGCCGGAGGGTGTGTTGTTGGAAGATGTTGAAAAAATAGACGGAAGCTGGCTGTTAACCTTTTCTGCAAGGGAGTTCAAAGAGAATCATACCCATCAAATCTGGTCCCATACTTATTATGATGAAGAAGGTGAAGAATATCTAATAGGGGGTTCCTCAACTATAACCGGTGTGTATTATAGCGAAATTATCGGTAAGGACACAGAGGGGCCAAGGTTTATAGTGAAGTTTGCTATTAAGGATTACCCTTACGACATTGTCTACCTTTCCCCCGCATATTCATGGGTGGTTAAGCTTTCGACCCCTATCAAAATTAAAATAAAATAGCCTTAAAAAAACTCGGACACCAGCAGCAATTATCGGACAATTTTACGTTCCTCCGCCCATTTTAAAGTTAACGTTTAAATATTTTCTAGCTGCTATGACTTTTTAACTAACTCATAAGGTAGGTTTTTTAATCCGGGAGTGGTATTTTTTAATAAGGCACATTTTCTATATACTTCAGACCCTAGCCTAAATCCCTTATTTGGTGGGCAAAAAGGCTGGATTGTTTCTTGCCTGCCGGCTTTGACCTCATAAAAAATACGAGGGCATTGCCCTCGACATTCGTATGAAATAAAGGTTATTTAAAACTGTTTATCTAGATCACGTTTTGCATAAATTACTCTGCCTATTTCGACCAACTTTTCCTGTTCGCCGACGGTATAAAAAACAAGACAATTATTGATCTAATTCTGCTAACTATTTAAATCAAGAATCTTTTCAATTTCTATGGCAGGCATAGGTTTGTAATACAAATATCCCTGAGCTTCATCACACATTTTTTGACTGAGAAACTCTAACTGGACATTGGTTTCCACCCCTTCTGCCAGCACTTCTAAGCCCAGACTTTTTGCCAGGTTAATAATAACCTTGGTGATGGCCTGATCCTTTTCACTGCCCTCGATGCCTTGCACAAACTGCATGTCAATTTTGATACGGTCAATAGGTAGCATTTTTAACCGATTAAGAGATGAATATTCCGTTCCGAAATCATCAATGGAGATTGACACTCCCAGCCTTTTTAATCTGTTTAGAGTATCCGCGGTTGAGCCGGCTTCTTTTGTAGCTATACTTTCCGTAATCTCCAGCTCAAGGTATTTTGAAGCAAGACCGGTTTCTTGCAACATCTGTTCCACCATCTCTACAAAGCGTGGATTATTAAACTGAATAACCGACAAATTAACTGCCATCCTAAGGGGAGCAAAACCCTGATTCTGCCACCTTTTATTTTGGCTGATGGCTGTTTTTAAAACCCAGGCACCTATGCTGTTAATTAAGCCATTGTTTTCTGCCAGGGGGATAAAAATCGAAGGAGGTATCATTCCCATCTCCGGATGTTTCCAACGCAATAATGCCTCCAAGCCTATAATTTTACCTGTTTGCATTTTTACCAGTGGCTGATAATAGAGATCCAGCTCACCCCTTTCCAATGCCCTGTAAAGACTATTGGAAAGCATAATGTTTCTTCTTACCTCCTCCTTCATCACAGTGGTACACAAAACATATTGATTTTTTCCTTTTGACTTGGCCTTATACATAGCAATATCCGCATTTTTAATCAAGGTTTCTGTATCTTCACCGTCAATTGGGTAAACAGCAACCCCGGCACTGGCCGTAATATAGAATTCCTGCCCATTTAAATCAAAAGGCTTGGTAAATATCTCCATAATATCATCCGAAACCTTAATAATATCCTCGGGGTTACCAATATTATTGAGCATGATTAAAAATTCATCCCCACCGAATCTGGACACTGTATCTGTTTTACGCAAGCGATCCTCCAAAGCTTGGGCCACTTCTTTTAAAATGATATCCCCCGCACCGTGACCCATCGTATCATTAATGGATTTGAAACTATCTAAATCCATAAATAAAACTCCAATCAGGTTCCCCGTTCTTTTGGCCAAGTTAATGGCTTGATTTAACCTATCGGAAAAGAGAATACGGTTGGGAAGATTCGTTAGACCATCATAATAGGCCAAAACCTCAATTTCTTTTTCCGATTTCATTTTAATAAAACCGTTAGCCAACAAGTTAGAAAGAATACCTAACAATTCAAAGCTTTTGGGGGACCAATATTTTGTAGTCTGAAGGGAATCCAGACCGATAAAACCTATTAAATCGCCGTTTTCTTCAATGGGATACATGACCACCGTTTTGCTGTTTAACCGGTTGAGCAGGGCCGCCTCTTCTTTGGCCTCCTCCGGTAGCCTGTTTACATCTTCTATATAAATCGGTTTTTTTTCACTAAATCGCTGCCCCCACCACAAAAACCTGTCCCGCGGCAGTTCCCCCTTAAAACTTGTTTGGTAGCAAGCATTTTCCGGACACCATTCATAGCCATAGGAAAAGGTATTGTTTTCCCCATTAATTAAAACTATATAAGCTCGATCCACATTAAAGAATTCGCCTATTTTCTCTAAGGCATTATTAATTTTATCGTCACTGCTAGCCTGACTGACGCTCACGAAGTCAAATGATACTTCGGAAACTAACTTCTGAAAACTAACTTGGTAAATGTTTTCCCTTAACCTTCGGAGATAAATCTTATTAATGGCCGAACCCATCCAAAAAGCTATGATAAACATGCCTATACGCAAGAGGTAATCCAAGTTATGGGCATTAAGGGGCTCCTGCGCTGTAGCCTTCCATAACAGGGTCTGGGTTGCAACTATCACGACAGTCATAATGATTAAGGGGAGCCTTGTGTTGAAAACCAACGAAGCCACCATTAAAATAACAGGCAAGGCCCAAACCATAGTCACGGCTGCCGTTTTGATAAATAGCAGCATAACAATGGGGATGGATAAAATCAAGGTTGACATAATCAGCAGATCTTTAATTCTTTTATTTTTAACTAACTGCAGTGCCAGTATTAAAGCTCCTATAACAAACAAAGTGCCGCTAGCAAGTAAAAAACTACCCAAGGATTCCCCACTTTGATCCATTCGGGAAATAAAATAGGTCAGAAAGCTAAGACTGCTGGCGGCCATAAATGTCACCGCAAGGTGATAATACAATATTGCACGAGTCCTAACACTTAAGATTAGAGTCTTGTCTTCGTCTTCTGTTATTTCTACCAGCAGGCCATAACGCTTCATGGAATAATAAATTGCTGTAATGGGAATTAAAATAACCACCGGAGCCATCTGGGGCAGAGGAATTGGCAAATACGATACTAAAATAACATCAGTAAGGCTACCCAAAATAAGGGCCGTTAACATGGAATTAAAAATCAACCTTGATTGCTTTTGCACACTTTTTTCAGGTGAACCTTTGCGCCAAAGACCGGCAATTGCCAAAGAGGAAAGCATATAAATCCCATAATAAAGATAAAAAAAGATGTCCAGCCCGTTTTTTACGGAGATATTTATCCAACCATAATCCATTTTTATCAAGTTATATTGAACTGCCGTGATTGTTGGGGAAAGAGCAAAGGCATAGACGGCAATAGCCGCGGGAAGATACAAGAGAAATATAAGGGTTTTGTTACCAGTAATTTTGTATTTGTTTGTCAGCACTAAAAAAAAATGCAACAAAAAAGCATACATACTGCCCCAGCCAATGGCTGAAACTCGTCTCCAAAACAAGGCCGATTCCAGACTTTCTGCGGAGTTAGCAATTGAAAATCCGAAGGACCAAAAAACCAAAGAAATGCTAACTGCAAAAAATAGTCTGTTAACTAAAGCCATTGGATTTCGATAGATAATATACGCCCCAAAAAACACATACATTGTAAACACCGCGAAAAACATCAGTGAAAAAAACAGGGCAAAATCCATCACTGTAAAATCCCCCCGCTTACTCAAACAACTATTATTACTAATTAGTCTAATAACTTGTTCTTTCAACAAAGATCTACAAAATCCTTCCAATAAAAAAAGATAGCTGTAAATTACAGCCACCTTTTTCAATAGCGAAATACCAAGCTAATTCACACTAGCTGTTCTCAGCTAACTTTTCTTTAACCACGGGCAGGTTTAGCAACAGAAAAGCAACTAAAGCCAGCACCAGCCCAACTTTGTAATCAGCGGTATCCAAATGTCCGACTATTAAAATACCATTACCCATAATAGCGGCGGAAGAGCCAACCAAGCTCATTAACCAACCCTTTTTCATGCCTGCGGCAAGGGCCGGAATTGCTATTATAATTATAATGACAGCTACCCAATTAGTGACCGTTCCCACTGATAAGGCTTTGTCAATTATCTGGGGTTTATCTATCAAGGAGCTCCACAAAGCCCTTAATGCGGTGTGCCCGGTCATAAAACTAAGACCCGTGGTTAAAATAAGGGAAAGATAAAGGGCGAATTCGGTCAGTTTGTTTTTAAAAGTTGCCTTTTTGGATAGCAAAATTACGAAAAAAGGTATAATCCCTATCAAAAAAATTGATAAAGGATTAATCAGCAGTTCCTTGGCAAAAAAACTAATCTGTCCAAAGGAAATTTCACCAAACATTAACCTGGCAAAAAAAGTGACCGGCCAGATGGCATACATGCCAAAAACTGAAAGAAAAAATAATGATCCTAAAGCGGCCGGCCTGCCCCATTTTTCACCCCTGGCTATTGGCAAAACCGACAATAATAAAACCACACCTGCTACCACACCAAGACCGCTCCAAATGGGATACAAAAGCGATACCAGTTTCGGTGCTGCAATAATATTTGGCCTATTTAACATATCCATGGCCATTGAGGCATTTTTAGCAACTAGGTTTGCCACCTTCATAGCCAATTCGGGCACAACAATAATCGCTAACAAGCCGGCAATACCCGCTACTGCTGCCATAATCCTTTGACCCAGCTCAGTTATATTATTATACATGTTCTCCCTCCTTTCCGGTTCAGTCTTTAATCCGATTGCAATATTTGCCTACCATACCAAGCTTAAGAAAAAAAGCACAAAAAGTCTTTGCCTAAGAGCACAAATAACTCAATAGGAGGTGGTTTATTTCAAAAGATAAGGCTTTTTATCCTTTCAACCGGTAATCTGTGTTACAATATTTGTACAGTAAACAAATGCCATAATGATTAAATAAGGAGGAAACAAAATGCGTGCGCAAATAACCCTAACTTCCAGCGAATCTAAACGGCTAATTGCTAAAGGTGTGACAGCTCTACCAAACATACAACAAGCCCTCCGGGAACATACCATTATTTTGGCCGGAGGAACTACTAACGCTTTTATCGCGGAAGAATTGCTCGGGCAAACCATTGAAAAAAAGAGCACCTATTCCGTCGGTATCATAACTGAGGGAAAAACAGGTGTAAGTATTGAGGAAGGGCGAATTAATCCCTATGTTATAACAAAGGGGAAGGCAAGGGAAAAAAGCTTTCACTGGAAGGATTATCTACCGGAAATGGTGCCAGGGGACATTTTTATTAAAGGAGGCAATGCAATAGATCATACAGGCCTGGCGGCGGTCTTGGCCTCCAATGCCATGGGTGGCACCATAGGTATCGCTTGGGGGCCCGTTATGCAAAGGGGAATTGAACTGATTGTGCCCATTGGACTTGAAAAGCTGGTACCTGATGTAAGGGCCGCAGTGGAATTCTTGGCCGCCCGCCCCGCTGATGAGGCCATCGGTAACCGGGCCACCTTGATGCCTATGCTGGGGGCCACCGTTGTTACCGAGATCACCGCTTTAAAGGTCCTCTATAATGTTGAGACAACCTGTATTGCCGCAGGAGGAGTTGCCGGCTCGGAAGGGGCGGTAACCTTGGTCTTGGCAGGGGAAGAACAAAATGTACGCCAGGCTTTGGCGGCCATACTCGCCATCAAAGGTGAACCCCCGGTGAGCTAATCAGTTTAGTGTTTGCTTTTTAATCATAGGAAGGAGCTTTCGTCTACCTTCCTTTTTTTTTTACCCGAATAAGGACTCAAGATTATTAACCAGTATGATATTAGAAGCGCCTGTTTAACAACCCCGATTTCAACCCTGCCCCCGATTATTATATTTTTTTCTTTTTGCCGGTAACTATTTCCACCTTAAACCCCTTGCGGCTTTGACTGACAGTTGCCGCCATGAAGCCAAAAAACATTGCCGCCCAAACTGCTGCAGTTATCAACACCCCCGTCAATACCCCCGCCCAAGTAGGCCATAATAAGGGCCTGGTAATGAGATACAACCCATAGGTAATAATTGAGATAAACCCCCACTCAAAAGCTATGGGTTGGAACTGCTCTACAATCGAAACTAACTCAACAGGACGAGTGATGATTAGAATTCCTATTGACAAGAACAAGATAAAAACCAAGTTAATTAAATACATTACCAAGGAAGCCCCCGGAGCAATCCTTTGATGAGGGTTTTCCGGATTAAAGCGACTGTTATTAATAGAATAAAATAAGCCGACAGAGCTGGAACCGAGGGATAGGAAAACAGCCCCGATTGCCAACGCAAACAACACAGGCAGGCTAAGGCCAATAGCTATACCGCTTCCCACCAGTAAGACTTCCATTAAAACTAGGGTGGGCAAAACCGAGGCCACCAGCTTGCCAAAAACCACAGGCCAGCCGGTTAGGGGTACGCTGTTTAACAGCCAATCAGATTCACCTTCGCGCCCAAAAGACTGTAAAGCCATATTGCCGCTGAACATAATAGTATACATCACTAAGACTGTAATTAAAGAACTTTGAGACATGGCTGATTTTCCAAGGAAAAAATACTGGCTGATAAAAAAGGCCATTATAATTAAAGGCATTAAGTAGCCGAACCATTCTCTGATATCCCGCTTTAAGTAAAGCAAGTCTTTTTTTGCGATGGCCCATACTCCGAACAAGACCGAAGCTTTTTCACCGGGATTATCTTCTTCACTTGCAACCGCAAAAATCCTATTCAACAAGGAGGGCTCCCTCCGCTTAGAATAAGTTTTTGGAAAGGCTTGCAAATCATTAACACTTTTCGTTTTCCGGTTAGGCCTACGACTACGTCCCCCTTCCCCTTGGCTTAAGGAAATAAAACCCCGGCGAAAACCGCGTTCCACAAAATTAAAGGCCAGACCAAAGAGTACCACACCTAAAAAGAGGGTTAAAAAACTCCAACTAAGGCCACCGAGCCCATTCCCGGATGCGGAAGCCGCTAAAGCCTTGGAACCCCAGCCCCAGGGAAAAAGATCCATAATATTTAAAAGCTGTTTATTGCCTGTTAACCAAGAACTGAAATCAAATTGTTCCGCCCTGCCTGCCACCAAATTAGGTATCTGAAACATGAGGGCTATTATAACACCTGCTAGAGCACCTATTACCCCCACAGCCTCTTTGCTCCGATGGGGGGGAATAATGCGCATCACCAGTAAATTTAGTAATTCGGCAAGAGCCGTGCCGATAATCAGTAGGCCCAGACTAACTAAGATAGCTATTAGATAAAAAAGACCGCCGGCTTGAAAAAACAAGCCGTAAAATACGGAAGGCAGTAAAACAAATAAAATAGCGGTAACTAAATTACTGATAAACACATTTAATGACTTAACGGCAAAAACAGCCTTCAGTGATACCGGCGCCATAAAAAGAAGCTCCAGGTCCTCGGACATATAAAGGGAGGTGAAGGCGGCAGTGATGCCAAAAAATATTTGGGCAACCATACCGCTCATAAATATTAAACTTAATAACCCCCGGCCCAGCTCAGGTGAAACACTTCCTATGGCACCATAGGCCAGGGAACCTAAATAGATAACAAAACTCACCAGCCCGACCAGGGCAATAGCCATAAAAATCAAGTGTTTTTTTGGCAGATGCCGCCACTTATTCCAAGTAACTCTCATTTGGTTTTTTGTCAGTAATGTAAAATCGCTTATAAACGATTGGGGAAGGGGTGGCGTTGTCAGTGGGGGCGGTAAAATATGCTTCATTCCAAATCCCCCTCCAGGCTTTTAAGTAATTCATCATCCTCTTTGCCGGCTGTCAGGTCAAGAAAAATATCTTCCAGACTTTCCCCCGCGTGGCCGACGGTGTTGCGCAATTCCTCAGTACTGCCTTCGGCGATCAACTTTCCCCTGTTAAGTATACCTACCCGGTGGCACATTCTTTCGGCAATTTCTAGTATATGAGTTGAAACAAAAATGGCGGCCCCTTGTTTGGCCATTTCCGACAAAACATCTTTCAGTAAGCGCGCGCTGGCGGGATCAAGACCCACCGTTGGTTCATCCAACAGTATTACCTTGGGCTGATGAATAAGCGCGGAAGCTAAAACAACCTTTTGTCTCATTCCATGGGAATACCCTTCCAAAAGTTCATCTGCCCGATCTGAAAGCCCAAACATTTCGAATAAAGCCTCGGCCCTTTTTTTGCTCGCCTCCCGGGGCATACGGTAAAGGGCTGCTATTAGCTGCAAGAATTCCCAAGCCGATAACTTGCCGTATAATTTGGGCTGATCAGGCACATAGGCGATTAATGCCTTAGCTTGCGCCGGCTGTTTTCTAATGTTATAGCCGCAAATAAAAGCCTCCCCTTCACTGGGTTCCATCAGCCCCGTTAACATTCTAATAGTGGTGGTTTTGCCGGCTCCGTTGGGCCCGAGAAAGCCATATATTTCTCCCGCCCTGACCTCTAAATCAAGCTTATTGACCACAGGAGTTGAGCCATAACGTTTGGTTAGTTGATGAGTTTTAATCAAGATCTGCTCCACTGAGTACCCTCCTTCATAATCATCCGGATAGGGAAGACTGTTCCTGCATATAATATCTCTCCCCGTTTTCGTCCAACCTTTGCCAATTGGATCTTATAAAATACTTTCACTACCTAGTATAAAAGAAAATTGATGATTTGTCAGGTGGTCTTTACAAAATAAAAAGGACAGGTGCAATCCTGTCCTTTTATTCTAAGACCCTTGGCTTAAAAGTTTGTTGAAACTATTTAAACCAAATTCTTCTGATAGAAACCTTACCCATTAGATTTGTCCCTGTTTCTTTCGACCTATGTTTAATGTAAGATATAAATTCCCTTACAAATGCCTCCCAAAGCAGCACAATATTGTTCTTTTGATTAGTCCTCAAAAGGGGTATGCTCAGCTCAAGAGCTTCCTTGATAAGAGCCAAAGCCTGAACCATTTTTTCTTTGATATTCAGTGGTGTGACTTTGTTCATTTTGTCCTCCGATAGAAGTATTTGCAATAGGTGATCTAGCAAGCTGGGAATCAATTTTTCCTGTTAACAAAGAATTGGCGGTGAGCAAAGCCCAATCCCTTAGACCTATGGGTACCGTGGCAAACAAAGGACGCATAAAAGGAAGATACATTGTTGCGGCCAGCATAGAAACAGTTACGGCAGCAGCCGGCAAAACAAAAGGGTTTTTTTCGGTTTTCGAGGCTTGGGCGGCTTTTGTTTTTCGGTCACTAAGCAGGTTGAAAACCCGGTTGACCACCAGTTGTGAGAAAGCCATGGTCCGGGCCTTATTTAATGACCAGCCTCCCCATTTCAAACCCCAGGCAAAAAGACCGACAGTGTTAAGTCCGAATAACATACCCTTGCGTATTATCGTCTTGCCCCTATTAGGCAAAAACCTGCCCTCGGGGTCAAAAGGGGGCTGACTCATATAATTTTGCTCCGGAGGGTCCGCTGTAAGTGATATGGCAGGAAGGCTTTCAGTTACAAGGTTTACCCAAAGAATTTGTGAAGGTAACAAAGGTGTGGGTAGGCCTGTTGCCGCTGAAGTAAATACCGCCAGCAGTTGACCAAAGCTTCCGGACAGAATATAGCGGACTGATTTAGACAAGTTCATACTTACGGTGCGACCCTCCTCAACTCCGTTAACAATGGTGACAAAATTATCGTCACTTAAGGTAATGCCTGCCACTTCCCTAGTTACATCTGCCCCGGATAAGCCCATAGCTATTCCGATATCAGCCTCCTTAACAGCAGGGGCATCATTAACTCCATCTCCGGTCATGGCTACAATCTGTCCGCGGCTTTTTAAGGCCCGAACAATTCGTAGTTTTTGATCCGGTGTAGTCCGTGAATAGACAACAATACTTTCCACCCGCTCGAAAAACTCTGCATCGGGAATCCGGTCCAGTTCTTCACCGGTGATACTGTTGCCTTGCCCCAAAATACCCAGCTTAGCGGCAATCGCTTCAGCCGTTTTTTGATGATCTCCGGTAATCATAACCACTTTAATACCGGCGGTTTGGCATCTTGTTATTGCCTCTCCCACCCCTTCACGTGGGCTATCGGACATGCCGATCAAACCGCAAAAGGTTAAGTCGCTGTCTAAATTAATTTCACCCAGATCCGTCCCCAAGGGCAGCCGCTTATAGGCAATGGCTAAAACTCTTAAAGCCTTTTTAGCCATCTTTTCGTTAGTTTTTAAAATATTTTTGCGAATACCAGGTTCAAAAGCCCTCAGTTCATTCTTTTCGGCTACCGTAGAACAATAATTTATTACCGCATCCGGTGCACCTTTAACGTACACGCCGTATTGATCTTCAGATTCCCTACATACCACAGTCATCATACGGCGCCCATTATCAAAAGCGGTTTCCTGCTGGCGGGGGAATTCATTTTTAAGATCCTGCCACCAAAGACCTGCTTTTGCAGCAGCAGTAAGCAGTGCCCCCTCAGTAGGATCTCCTGTTATCTTCCACTCACCTTTGAGACCCGGTCTTAGCTCTGCATTGCTACACAAAGCCGCAATCTTGAGCATTTCCTTCACAGCCGGAAAATTATTTTCCCCGATACCTTTCCCCACCCCTAATATTTGACCTTTAGGCGTATAACCCTCTCCCGTAACCCTATAGATGGTGCCACCTACATACAATTCCTTGGCGGTCATTTCATTTTTAGTAAGGGTTCCCGTCTTATCTGTGCAAATTACCGTAGTAGAACCAAGAGTTTCTACTGCTGCTAGGTTTCTGACCACCGCATTGCGTTTTACCATCCTTTGTACCCCTGTAGACAAAGCAACCGTCAATACAGCAGGAAGCCCTTCTGGCACAGCGCCGACGGCCAGGCTAATTCCCGCCCGGAGAACTTCTATGACAGATCTTCCCCTGGCTAAATAGATAAGAGCTATCGCCCCGACAGATAGCGCCACCAACTGAGTGATTTTCTTGCCCAGACGGTCCAGCTGTTTTTGTAAATTTGTTTTCTCAATTTTGACATCACCTAACAAACATGCAATTCTACCCAACTCCGTTTGCATTCCGGTGGCCACCACCAATGCTACCGCTCGGCCCCCGATGATGCTAGTTCCGGAAAAAAGCATGTTGGCCTGGTCTGCGATTGGCGTTCGCAAATTCCCGCCTTTTTGATTTTCCTTCACTACCGGAATTGATTCCCCGGTTAAACAAGCCTCATTAGTCAGCAGGTTTGAAGCAGAGATAATCATAGCATCAGCAGGCACCAAATCCCCTGCATTTAACTGAAGTATATCTCCCGGCACCAGTTCCTTGCTTGGGATTCTTGTGACCGCCCCCTCTCTGAGAACGGTGGTGAGCGGGTCGGAAAGCTTCTTTAGTTTTTCCAAGGATTTCTCTGCTCGGCAGCTTTGTGCCGCCTCAACTAAAGCTTGTATTACTACAATTGTCCCTATGACCGCGGCATCTGTCGTTTCCCCAACCAATAAGGATACCCCACCGGCCACTAACAGAAGCTTTGTCATAAAGCCATTGATGGATTCGAAGGCTATTTTCCAAAAAGAAATCCTTGGAGTGCTTCCCAATTCATTGGGACCATAAGCCATTAATCGTTTTCGGACCGTATAACTAGATAAACCTCTATCTGGTGAGCTTTGGAATAACTCCAAGGCCTTTGAGCTGTCCAATGCATGCCAGGGTATGGAGGGCTTTCCCGAAATTGTTTTTATGCTGGCCTGTTGGTGAGGAAGCCGCGTTTTAACGGTGTTTTCAATCAACGTGGCCTCGCCTCTCCGCCCTCGCCCTTTACCGCTAATGGTGGAAATCCATGATAACAAAAGAGCTAAATCCGTTTTTTGTTGATCAAAGTTAAGCAAAAGCTGGCCTGTTGTGGGGTTAGCATAGCTTAGCCTAACACCCGGAAACTTCGCCAGGCGGTGGGCAAGAAAACCGGCATAGCTTTCATTATTTAATAAACCGGGCACGCCGATCCTAAGGCGGCCCGGGATCAAGTGAAAATTTATTTCGTTTCGCGGTAAAATGGTATTTTGCGGGATACTCACACTATACCTCCTAGGTTCCTATGACTGAAATCCTGTATCAAGGCGAGCACAGAGGTTCCTTCCACCTCCCGGCCCAAGACAACCCTTAACTACCGGGGGAAGGTTCCTCGGGATCAAAGTTTACAAAACCCGCCGGCGGGGGCTGTTGGTAATTGCCGTCAATAAAAGTTTTGGCCCTATCCACCATGGACATACCTTCCTCTACGGAACGCACTGCAATTGAGCGCATGTTATTACGGGCGGAAGGCCACAGCAAATAAAACAGGATCGCTGTTCCCATCCCATAGAGAAATCCCTTGCGCTGACCGGTGTTCAGCATAGTTGTAACCCTGCCCATCATACCGGCCCCCATGGGACTTTTTTGATCTAAACCGACAATTAATTGTTCTAGAGGAATGCCCCTTCTCTGCCCCTCCTCCAACAAAACATCAGCAACCTGCCTGACATAGGGATCAGCGGAGCGTTGGGTTTCCATTCTTTGAAATGCCTGTAGCTCCCTTTTGATATCTGCCTTCATGTTATCAATAGTGCGGTAACGTGCATCTACCATCCTTTGCAACCTTCGATCCGATAAGGAGCGATCCAAACCATAAACTTGGGCCGCTCGGTGCATCTGTTGGGATTCAACCTCTGCTAAAACTTCATTCTTGACACTATCTTTGATTGTTTGGTACATTTGATTATTTAAGTAGGGATTATGGTCCCCCCTGTGCCAGCTGGAGGTATGACCGCTATAGTAGGGATAGCCACCGGATCGGGAGGCATCGGTATAGTTATCCTGCCATAACTCAGCAAGAACTTCCCGTTTTACATCTTGGGCTAGGGCCCTGTCACTTGGATACAATGAAATTCCTCCTTTGTCATAATCATCTATAATTGGGCATATTCATTTCGGCAAGCACACTGTCCTTGATGGCTTGAATCAGCTTGGGATCAAACCGACCATAATGGTGATGTTCGGGGAAATTTCTCATTTCCTGCTCACCTGTTTCCTCTTGGGGCTCCTGTCCGGCCTCAATTTGAGCAATCACATCCCTTTTAATTGATTCAATTGTTGTCCTATTAGGATACTGGTGATCGCTATTAAAGCCCTGGTTAAAGTAGGGCTGGCTTTGAATGCCCGCTAAAACCTCATTTTTAACTGCCTCAACAAAGGCCTTGCTCGAATGGGGTGGTTGCCCATAGCGAAATTGATCGAGTTCCATCAAAACCTCCCTTTTTATACCGTCTATAAAACTATGTTGTTGATGATTGCCAAAATTTAATTCTGTCAGCACCTCCCTTTTAACATCTTCAGCGATAGATTTTTTGGTGTATGGGTTTTTCATCGAAGAAAACCTCCTTCATTCTAAAATTTTATTAGCCATGATTATTATGGTAAATTACCGGGTATTTATACTAGCACTTTTCCAAACAAAATGTTTAATTTACCTACAAAGGTGCATAAATTTTAAAATTTTGGTAAATTATTAAATAATAAGGCCGAATGCATTTGGGCCTATACCAACTACATTGTTCAATTAGGAAAGGGTGAAATAACTTGTACTATAATAGACCCCTCACCAGTGAAATGGAGGAACTGACTCAGGAAATCAGGCAGGAGATTAAAGATGAGATCATCAGGGAATTTTGGCTTAGACAAAGGGACAATCAGATGTTAGGAGCCAACCGGGAACAAGCTATTAACACGGTAACTACGGAAAACTACCAACAAGCAGTCAACCCATATATTATTACTGAGCCTGCTAAAACAAAGGGCAGTGAATTTTTATACGGTGTGGGTGCAGTGGCCGTTTTGGGTATGCTATTACCTAATTTTAGACGGAAAATCGGAACTGCCATGGGGAGAACCGCTACGGAAGGCGCTGAGCTATTGGAGAAGGCCCGTTCCATGATCGCTAGGGCCAAGGAGGATATGGAGGATTTAATTGCAGAAGCAAGTTTTAATGAAGCTACAAAAAGACCAAAATAATAGACAATTTTAGCATCAAAAAAACCGGCCGATGGGTGTCCCCATTGGCATCGCGGCAGGGCAATATTTATAAGCTTTTAATTACTATCACCGTTGAATTATTTCGTTACTTTACCCACCTAAACTTAAAAGTTAACATTTGATCTGCTGAGTCTGTCCACCATTTTTAAGACAGCGGGGATCCGGTTTGCACCTGCCAAAGTTTTGATTAGGTCCGCCGCGTAATTTTGCTCGACTCCAATGCTGCTGAAAAAGAGTGGCTTGTTACTGTTGCCCCGATACACCCGAAGATAATTTTGGCAACCCTTGTAAAAGGTCTTGGCAACCCCCATTACAGGAATTCTTTCACCCAGTGCCTCATACAGGTATTCGCCCAGCCCCTTTTTCCCCTTTTCAAGGAAAACAAAACCATCAACAATGGCCAGATCAATTTTTTCTTTGATTTCCCCATAAACCCCCAACAAACAGGGTAATTCTCTTTTATAGAATTCACCCGGAATGTATTCGCTAACAGGTGTTATTATTTTGTTATAGTGAGAAAGGATTGTTTCTTGGGGTTCAATTTTAAAAACTATACAACTTGCTTTTGCGGAACCTTCATGATAATAAACATCGAAACAAGCAATGTTAGGGGTATCCACTTCTGGGTTTTCACCTCATCAAAAAAGTCCTTCCAGCTGTATTCCGGAGGTGCGTCTAATCTATTGTTTACCTTGATAGCAAATTATACAACACCTGTGCCATTTCCGCCCTTGTAGTGGCATTCCCCGGCATGAGCTTGCCATCGCACCCATTTATGACCCCAGTTTCCGTAAGAAAGGTCATGGCCTCATCGGCCCAAGGTGCAATGTCCAGGACATCATCAAAGGCCGACAGCGGCCTAACCCTTGTTCCCAGTGGTAACCTCCCTGCTGTCCTTAAGACATTGTACAGTAGGGTGAACATTTCCTGCCGCGTAATCGCATCATCCGGCGCAAACATATTGTTGCCAACACCATTTGCAATACCTAAGCGTTTCGCCGCCGCCAGATAACCCGTACAGTAAGTAAGGTCTGCATCGGAAAAATTATCCGAAGGGTCCACATCCGGTGCTATACCGTATGCCCTCATCAGCATCACAATGAATTGCCCACGGGTTAGCTTTGATTCCGGACTAAAATTGCCGTCCCCGGTTCCCCAGGTAATTTCCCTTGCGGCAATAAAACTTACTGCATCTCCATACCAGGAGCCTTCGGCCACATCTTTGAAATTGATCTTGTTATAGCCCACTGCGTAATGTGAAAAATGTCCGGTGCTAAAGTTGACCCTCCCTGTTACGGGGTCATAGAAGCAATTGCTGACTAATTCCGGCTCCCCGGAATCGCCGATATAGTAAATAACAATGGCGTTGACATCCTCCCCTTCTTTGGGAGTGTAGGGGATGGACACTGTTACATCCCCTGCAAACTGGGTAACCGTTCCGCTTCCATCCGTTACCCGGAAATCGAATACCGGTCTGTCGCCAACCCTTTGCCGCACTGTCGCAGCAAGTGTACTTACCTCCACCCTTGCTGCGGTAATTACTACTTCGCCGGTTGTCTCCCTTGACAGGGAGGAAAGGGCACCGGCCCCAAAGGTAACGGTGGCAATAGGCGTGGTTATCGTTAAGGCGTCAATCCCTGCTTCTGTAGCTTGGTTGACGGCTGCTTGAGGAATATTTGTCACTATGCCGGCAGCGCCGGCGGGACCTTCAACCTTAATCTCGACTCTAGCTACCGTCCCTTCAGCTTGTTTTTTAACCTCTTCCGTTGCTTTGCTGATGGCGTCGCCTATCTGCGACTGACTGACTGCCACTGTCGTGGTGCCGCTACTATCAGCGGTTGCTTCTACAGTTGTGGTCGCAGTTACAACATTTCCCGCAACCTCAACCTCCACTTTTGCCGTTTCTGTGGGATTAGTCGTTCCTTTACCGCTCTCGTCCGAGGAACCCCCGCCAACGGTCCCCCACCGCGCCGTTAGCGTAATATTTTCAGCAGCCATGGTTGTAAATGTGTACGGTATGGTTAATTCAGTGTCAATGTACCAGCCTTTAAAGGCATAGCCCTTTTTTGTAGGATTAGAAGGTGCCACTACGGTTGTGCCATAATCCTGGGTGATGGATGCCACTGCACTGCCACCATTGCTGTCAAAGGTGATGGTATATTGATTGGCTTTCCACTGCGCCGTTAAGGTAATGTTTGCCGCCGGCATGGTCGGCGGGATTGCGGTACTCCAGCCCACAAAGATATAGCCCTCTTTTGTCGGATCAGCAGGCACAGTTATCGCTGTATTGTAATTTTGGGTAATGGGGTCAACTGCACTACCTCCATCGCTGTCGAAGGTGATGGTGTATTGATTGATTTCCCACTTAGCGTACAAGGTAAGGTCTTCCGCCGGTATGATGGTGAATGTATATGGCGTTGTTAGTTCGGCATCGCTGTACCAGCCCTTAAAGCTATAGCCTTCTTTTGTCGGATTTGCCGGCGCTGCTACTGTCGTGCCGTAATCTCTGGTAATGGATTCCACCGCACTGCCACCATTGCTATCAAAGGTGATAGTGTATTGATTAATTTTCCACTGTGCCTTTAATGTAATGTTTTCCGCTGGCATGGTGGTCGGAATTGCCGCGCTCCAACCGACAAAGGTGTAGCCTGCTTTTGTCGGATTGGCGGGAGCTGTAATCGTACTGCCGTAACCCTGGGTTATGGCAGCCACTGTACTGCCGCCATCGCTCTCAAAGCTGATGGTGTATTGGTTGATTTCCCATTTGGCGTAGAGTACCAAATCCTCAGCTGGCATGGTTGTAAATGTATACGGTGTTGTTAACCCAACATCGCTGTACCAGCCCTTAAAGGTGTAGCCTTCTTTTGTCGGATTTGCAGGCGCCGTCACGGTTGTATCGCAATCCTGGGTAATAGCGGCTACTGTACTGCCTCCGTTACTGTCAAAGCTGATGGTATACCTGCCGGCTTCCCATCTGGCATAAAGAATCAGATTTTCCGTCAGATTTGCTGAAAAATCATAGGGCGTACTCAAGGCGGTGTCTACGCACCACTCTATAAAGGTGTGACCGGATTTAATAGGTTTCACCGGTTCTGTTACGGGCCTGCCTTTTTCGACCGCTACAACTAGTAATAAATTCCCTCCGCCTAAATCAAAGGCAAGAAAGACAAGGTCAACAACAGA
>Ga0265293_10003925_pt1 | contig 26971 bp, 25 predicted proteins | sample Munlanlewell138R_FD_192505 | JGI IMG/M metagenome (GOLD analysis project Ga0265293, IMG submission 192505) | Leachate microbial communities from a municipal landfill in Southern Ontario, Canada - Leachate well 138R | ecosystem: Engineered > Solid waste > Landfill > Unclassified | place: Canada...
ATACCGCCGGGCGTCTTCATATTAATGATGAAATGATGGATGAATTAGTAGCAATTGAAAAAACGGTATCACCGGACGAGATATTGCTGGTTCTTGATGCCATGATGGGGCAAGACGCTATTAACGTTATCACTACTTTTAATAATCGATTAAAAATTACCGGTTGTATCCTTACTAAATTGGATGGCGACACTCGGGGCGGTGCCGCTCTTTCTATTCGCTATTTAACCAATATCCCGATTAAATTTGTCGGTTTGGGGGAAAAACTCGACCAAATTGAGGTATTTCATCCAGATCGAATGGCGGGAAGAATATTGGGAATGGGTGATGTTGTAACTCTTGTAGAAAAAGCTGCGCAAAATATTGAAGAGGAAGAAGCCATGAAGATGGCGGAGAGAATGCAAAAAGGCATTTTCGATTATAATGACTTTATTAAACAACTGCGATGGATGAAGCGGCTTGGCTCGTTAAAAGGAATTTTAGGTTTAATTCCGGGAGTCGGCCGAATGATTAAAAATATCGACATTGACGATAAGCAATTAATTTATTTGGAAGCGATTGTTCAATCAATGACTCCAGAAGAAAGAAAGAATCCTGATCTTTTAGAAAAAAGTTCAGCCCGCCGCCGCCGCATTGCCGGCGGGGCCGGACGTTCTTATTCTGAAGTAACCGATTTAATTAAACGATTTAATGAAATGAGGAACCGCCTGCGGTCAATGATGCAGATGGGCATTCCCGATATGTCGGATTTACAGGCGCCATCAGTAAATCCAAGAAATAATAAAAGTAAGGGTCGGCATAATTTTTAAAATATAAAGGAAATAAAAATGAATTATAAGGATTTTGAGAATTATTTATCAAATTTTCAAACGAAAATAACTGAATATTTTCAATGCTCAGAAAATGAAGAAAATAATAAAATTAATGTAATTTTTTCAAAGTTAAAACATACTTTGATAGGAAAACAAGAAGCAGTTGAAGCGTGGGAAAACGAGATCATTAACGGTGAGAATAGCTATAATCGTGAAAAAGATCGACTTTTTCAGTTTGCGGAAGAATTGAAAAAAATAGATGTTTATGAATTACCGCCTCAGCATGATATTGATTTATTTAAAAAGGATAGGGCTAATGATCAACCAGAAACAATTAGCAATCTATTAAATACATATAAAAGAAAAAAGCATAATATCAATTATAAAATTAGTAATCTTAAACGAAATCAACTGCAAAAAATCAAAGAAAACAATGACAGCATAAATGAAGAAAATCGTAATTATAAAAATCGTGAAGCTGAGCTACTGCGCCGCCAAAATATCGATATTCAACGTTCAATTGATAACAACATTAAAGAGTACGGCGGTATTGAAAAAAATTTGTTAGATATCAATGATAACAAAGGAATTAGCGAAGCAAAGAAAAAAATAAAAAAAATCCGGATGGCCGGATTAAAAGAACAAATGAGCATTAGAAATAAATATGCTTTGCTCTTGTATCAAAATTCACTGAGTTTTAAAAAGTTTTATGAAAAAAAGATGCTTGACCATGCCTTAATTAATGAAGATTTCAATTTAAAAATAAAAAACTTTGAAATTGAAAAACAGGAAATTGAATATCAAGAAGTCATTAATATCAGTGTTTTCGAATCTGAAATGCAAAAACAATTATTAATTTTAGAAAAAGAGAATGAATTGGCAAAAATAAATGCTCAAAGTAAAATATCCGAGCAAATCATTGATTTAAAAAAGCAAATTGCCGGTATTGATATAAAAAAAGGAACATATCTTTTAGATAAAATTATTGAAACTGAAAAAGATATTTTCGCTTTTGATCAGTTGCAGGTAAAAGATTATCAGGAAAATAACTTATTTTTTTATAATCAATTAAACGGCGACTGTAACTTTTTATATGAATTTTTTATATTAATGACGGAAACGTTTTTTCGGAGAATTCATTTTTTGATTGAAGAAAAGTATCAATTGCGGTATCGGCTCTTTTACAGCTTAAAAGAATATCTTTTTATCGGCAATAAAGATAAACTGTTGCAATCCGAATACAATTATCAGGATGTCTTTATTAAGGCGGATAAACTTTTTGAAGAGTTTAAACAACAACGCACGGACAGACTCGAAAGTTTTTATAAAACTTTACATCACCATATGGCATTAATAACTGCTAAAATAAAAGAAGTTATGGCAGAAACAGAAGCTTGGTGTCGTGAAGAAGAGAATTTTATTAATCATTTAGAAAATCAATATGCGGAAATTCTTTCTGACGGTTTCAAAAACAGCGTTAACGTTAATCAATTATCCGCTAAAAGTTTTACAGACAATATTACTGCCGTTTTTCAGAAAATTGATAAAGAACAAGGCGAAAACAAGAAGTGTTATCATGATGCCTGTCAAAAAATAGAATTAGATTATCAAAATAAAAATATCGCTATTGACCATAAAATTAAAGTCTATCAGGAAGAAATTAAAGATAAAATAATTCAAGGGCAAAAATCTTATGGATCATATAAAAAGAAAAGTCGTCACCGAATCGGTCAATATAAAAATAATTATAATCAAAATATTACTCAACATGAAAAAGCGCTTTATAAGCAGTATAAAGAACAATTGTTAGAGAATGATACGGAAAGACAGCGCAAATTAAAAACATTATAAAAAAAACCGGGTAACCGGAATCAAATAAGATTTTTTAATGCTTCTTTTAATAATTCATTAATAGGTAAATCAATGTATTGTATTAGAATCGGATCAACCGATTTAATTTCCTGTTTATTATATCCCATTGATTTTAGAGCTTCTTTAACATTTTTAATTTTTGGGTTTTCTATTGTAACGTCATCATTAAAATCAAGTTTTCCGTGGAGGTCGAGAATTATTTGTTGGCTTGTTTTGGGACCGATTCCGGGGAAACGCCGTAAATAAGCGGTGTCGCTATTGTTTATTGCGGTGATTACTTTGCTCACGGCACCACTGGCAATTATTGCCAGTGCTCCTTTTGGCCCTATTCCCCGCACTGAAATTAGTTTTAAGAATAAATCGCGTTCTTCAACGGTTTTAAAGCCATAGAGTTCAACATGATCATCGCGGATATACATATGGGTATAAACAATTGTTTCATTGCCGATTTCAAAAGCAAAGGGATTACCGGTTTTAATTGTATAACCAATATTCTGAGACTCCAGTACAATATATTCTCCTTTTACAACGCTAATTATTCCCTTTAGATAATTTATCAATTTATTCACCGCCCTATTGTTAGTATTATATCATATGATGTTTGCTTTGTAAATTAAGAGAATAGAAATGAGGAAAGCATGGAAAATAATGATATCACTTTACAAGAATATGATTTAAGTCTGCGGCCAAAGCGGCTTAATGAATATATTGGTCAGGAAGCAATTAAAGAAATGCTTAATGTTTTTATCACTTCAGCCCTTACGCGCGAGGAAACGCTGGACCATGTTTTACTTTATGGTCCTCCCGGGCTTGGTAAAACTACCTTGGCTCATATTATTGCCAATGAAATGAATAGTCATATTTATAGTATAACCGCCCCCTCGTTGGACCGAGTGGGTGATTTGGTTGCGATTTTATCAAATCTTGATGAAGGGGACTTTCTTTTTATTGATGAGATTCATCGTTTGCCGCGGGTTGTGGAAGAAGTATTATACTCCGCAATGGAAGATTATGTGGTTAATGTGGTTGTCGGTAAAGATGCGACGGCCAATACGATTAAGATTGTGCTTCCGCCGTTTACTTTAATCGGAGCCACTACTCGCTGCGGCGATATTACCGCTCCTTTGCGGGATCGTTTCGGTATCGTTCATCAAATTAATTATTATCCGGCCGGCGAGATTGTAGAAATTGTAAAAAGAACATCGAAAGTGTTTAATTTTGACATTGATGAGGATGCCGCTTGGGAAATTGCGAAGCGCTCCCGGGGGACACCGCGGATTGCCAATCGGCTTTTTCGAAGAGTCCGTGATTTTGCCCAGTTCGACGAACCGGACTGTCAAAAAATTACTTTTGGCGTTACCGCTACGGCCCTTACAAAACTCAATATTGACGAAGCCGGATTAAACGAAACCGATCATCGTTATCTTCTTATGATGATTGAAAAGTTTAACGGCGGTCCGGTCGGCTTAAATACTTTAGGCGCGGCAATCTCGGAAGATCTAACAACCCTTGAAGACGTTTATGAGCCTTATCTTTTACAGGAAGGTTTTATTATCAGAACCCCCCGCGGTCGGGTAGCTACAAGAAAAGCTTATCAACACTTAGGAATCGATTATGAAGGTTGAAGATTTCAATTACCAATTGCCGGAAGAATTAATTGCGCAAACGCCGCTCGACAAAAGATCAGCTTCAAAATTGCTTGTTATCGACCGAAAAACCGATCGTCTTATCGATGACCGTTTTTTCAATTTACCTAATTATCTTAATGCCAACGATGTATTGGTTTTTAACGATACGAAAGTTTTGCCGTCACGGATTTACGGAAATAAAACATCTACCGGGGCTGTGATTGAGTTTTTATTGTTACATGAGGAAAATGATGGTTGGGAAGTGTTAGTCCGACCGGCCCGCCGGATAAAAAAGGGTACAATCGTTGATTTTGCCGGCTTGATGCAAGGAGAGATTGTTGAAAAACGAGAAGAAGGTCGATGTCTTGTTCATTTTTATTATCAAGGTATTTTTTTGGAAATACTTGAGCGATTAGGCAAAATGCCCCTTCCGCCTTATATTCATCAGGAGCTCGCCGACCCCAAGCGTTATCAAACGGTTTATGCCACTCATCTTGGCAGTGCGGCGGCCCCGACGGCCGGCTTGCATTTCGATAATGATTTAATAGCCCAAATTATGACAAAGGGCATTGAAATTTGTTATTTAACTCTTCATATCGGATTGGCAACGTTTCGACCGGTAACTGAAAACGATGTTCAGAAGCATCGGATGCATAGTGAATACTATGAAATGAATACAAAAACCGCCGAGCTTTTATGTCGGGCCCGTCATGAAGATAAAAGAATTATCGCTGTCGGTACGACTTCGGCTCGAACTTTAGAAGCTATATATTCCCGTTATCAGACTTTTAAAGCAGTAAGTGAAAAAACCGATATTTTTATCTACCCCGGTTATCGCTTTAAAGCGGTTGATGCCTTAATAACAAACTTTCATTTACCGAAATCAACTTTGATAATGCTGGTAAGTGCCTTTTATGATCGAGATAAAATTCTTAAAACATATCAACACGCCATTAAAGAACGTTACCGTTTTTTTTCATTTGGTGATGCGATGTTTATGATATAAGCAGGTGAATTATGGTTATTAAGTATCGAATAATTAAAGAAAGTAAAGACTGTATGGCTCGATTGGGAGAAATAACAACACCGCATGGGACGTTTCAGACTCCGATGTTTATGGCGGTTGGGACTCAAGGCACAGTCAAAACCCTAACAAAAGAAGAATTAGAAACCATTGGTGCCCAAATTATTTTAGGCAACACTTATCACCTATGGACACAACCGGGACATTTAATTATAAAAGAAGCGGGGGGTTTACATAAATTTATGAACTGGCCCCATTCGATATTGACTGATTCCGGCGGTTTTCAGGTTTTTAGTTTAGCTAAATTGCGTGATATCAGCGAAGAAGGAGTTACTTTTCGTCATCATAAAAGCGGTGAACAGTTATATTTGACACCGGAAATGTCAATGGAAATCCAAAACGCGCTTGGTTCCGATATTGCTATGGCATTTGATGAATGTCCGCCTTATCCTTCTACTTATGAATATATGAAAAAGTCTGTTGACCGGACGATACGTTGGGCTGAAAGATGTCAAGCCGCCCATCGGGACCGAACAAACCAAGGATTATTTGGCATTGTTCAAGGCGGTGAATATCAGGATTTACGTTCATATTGTGCAAAGAAATTGGTCGATCTTGATTTTGACGGTTATGCCCTGGGCGGTTTAAGTGTGGGCGAACCGAAAGCGATACAAAACCGCGTTCTATTTGATACAACGCCGCTTCTCCCTAGAGATAAACCCCGTTATTTAATGGGGGTAGGTTCTCCGGGAATGATTCTTGATGCGGTTGAAAGAGGAATAGATATTTTGGATTGTGTTTTGCCGACGAGAATTGCCCGTCATGGTACGGCGATGACGCGATATGGTCGCTTAATTATTAAAAATAAAGAGTTTGAAAAGGATTTTACGCCGCTTGATTCTGATTGTGATTGCTATACCTGTCAAAATTATACAAAAGCATATATAAGACATTTATTTAAAGCTCAAGAAATGTTGGGGTATCGATTACTGTCCATTCATAATGTGAGATATTTATTAAGACTTGTTGAAAACATTCGTCAGGCGATTCAAGGGGACTGCTTTTATCAATTAAAAGAACAAGTTTATCGTGACTATGGTTTGGATAAAAATGAAAAGGATTTTTAAAATGAAAAAATATTTTTTAATCTTAATTTTAATTAGTTTCATATTAAGCGGTTGTTTTTTTGAAAATGAAGTGATACCTAATGATAATTATATTAAATTTAGTTTTCCTGAGGAATTTCGGAAATATCTCCCCTATGATGAGGTACCGGAGTTTGTTTTACAATTCGACGGAACGATTTATACCAATACCAGTGCCAGTACCACCAACAAGAAAGTTTTCAATAAAAATGATGATTTTTATTTAAGTGATGTTATCGCTTCGCTTTTGTCTGATTATGAAGGACGGGTCTATTATCGGGCTCTGTCGAAATCAACGGCTGCCGAAACAAAAATGAATAACTTAGTTACCGATAAAAACGGTAATTTAAAGCACGAAACCCGAATAATACCGGTAAGTGACGGTGAGATATATATTGAGTTGGCTTATTTGCGCCTTGAAAACGGATTGTTGCTTTCGCTTGAATATCGACGATTTAAGTCTGATTTTACCGGTACTGAAAAGATTTATTACTCATGGCCCAAAACCCGTTCGCTTAATGCCGTTTTACATTATCCGCTTTTGCTTCATCAAAAAGCTGACAGTGATAAAGAACTGTTATTAGTTCCCTTACCCGATAAAGTAATTTATCGGCTTGGAATTGGTGAACAGTTACCCTTGGCAACGATTTTAAAAGATAAAAGCTTTCTTGGTGATTTTTATAAATCTTACCCCTATCCCGACTTTAATGTTGATCCGCGGGCGAGCGATGTTTTTGATTTGGAAGAAAATATCGCAAAAGTAAAATCATTTTATATTACATATCATCATGGAAGATATGAAGGCGAAGACTTTTATTTTACTTATTTGGAAAAAGATTTTATCGTAACTTTTAACAATGAAAACTTTATGATTGATTATCGTTCATTTTAGATTAAGCCGAAGAAAAACTTCGGTTTTTTTGTCTCTTTCGTTTTTTATCATAAAATAAGAGAACCATAAATAAAATTAAGTGGTGATAATCTTGCATAAACGAAAGATTGATATATGGTTATTAATTACAATAGTGGTGTTATCACTTATCGGACTATTAATAGTATACAGTGCAAGTAATGCCATAGCATTAAAAGAACATAATGACCAATTTTATTATTTTAAACGACAATTAATTTTTTTATTTCTTGGGTATCTATTGATGTATTTTATTACGAAAATGAATATAATAAAGTATCAGCAGTATGCGGGGACTGTTTTTTTGATTTGTCTTGTCTTGTTGTTACTTGTTTTAATCCCGGGAATCGGCATTGTCCGCGGCGGAGCCCGTAGTTGGATAGGATTTAAGGGTTTTTCGATACAACCTTCGGAATTTATAAAACTGGGTCTAATCGGCATTTATGCTAAATATTTAAGTGAGAATTATCAAGATTTAAAAAAATTTAAAAATTTTTTAATGTTGTTTTCATTAACGGTGGTAATTTTTTTAATTATTATGCTTCAGCCTGACTTTGGAACCGGATTAATTATTGTTGCTTCAGCGACGGTATTAATATATATTAGCGGTGTACCGCTTAAATATTTTATATTAATACTTGCCATCGGCCTTTGCGGCGTTGCTTTTCTGATTATTAGTGCGCCTTATCGGATTGCAAGAATTATGGCTTTTATTAATCCCTGGCAAGATCCGTTGGGAAGCGGATTTCAAGGGATTCAGTCGTTATTTGCAATTACTCCCGGAGGGTTGTTCGGCCATGGTTTCAATAAAAGCATGCAAAAGCATTTTTTCTTGCCGGAACCACAAAACGATTTTATATTTGCGATATTGCTTGAAGAGTTTGGCTTAATTGGCGGGGCGATTGTTATGGCTCTGTATTATTTTGCTTTATATCGATCGTTTAAAATAGGGTTGTCGACCGATAATAATTTTTTAATGTTTTTATGTGTCGGCATCGCTGCTTCGCTCGCCGTTCAGGTGATAATTAATATTGCGGTTGTCGTCGGATTGCTTCCGGTTACTGGTATTACTTTACCGCTCTTTAGTTATGGCGGTTCTTCGTTGGTGTTAACTTTGGTTAGTTTTGGGGTTGTTTTAAGTGCCAGTAAGTATCAGAATTATGATTATAGGTAGGGGGAGAGAATTATAAGTAAACAAATTAAAAGTATTTTGTTCGTTGGCGGGGGAACATTAGGTCATATTTTGCCGATCGTACCGGTTTTAAAAATGTTAAGAGAAAACAATCCGCAGATTAAAGCATATTTTATTGGCACTACCAAGGGGTTAGAAAAAAATCTAATTGAAAGCACCAATCTATTTACCCAGACTTTTTATTTTGATTCACAAGGGTTTAAGCGAAAGTTTTCTTTCGATAATATTATTACGTTATATAAATATTTTAAAAATTATTTTTTAAGCCGCAAATTATTAAAAAGACTCCGTCCCGCTATGGTCGTTGGTATGGGCGGATATGTTTCCGGAGCGGTTGTAAAAGCGGCGGTTGCTTTAAAGATTAAAACAGTAATTCACGAACAAAACAGCGTATATGGTTTTACTAATAAGGTATTAAGAAAAAAAGTCGATAAAGTCCTTCTGTCTTATGATATCGAGAGCAATGATAAAACCTTTTTGGTTGGTAATCCCCGGATCAGTGAAATCTATTATTTATTTCGCGACCAAATTAAACCGGTAAATGAAAGGGCATTATTAGCAGTCGGAGGAAGTCGCGGTGCCGAGAAAATCAATGATTTAATTATTGGTTTAAAGGATAAATTTAAAAGCAAAGATATAAAAGTTATTCTGATTACCGGAAGTAAATACTATAAAGAAAATATAAAAAATATAAATGCCGTTCGTGACGAATCGTTTATTGTAAAATCATTTGTATCGAATTTGCCTGAATTATTGTTAAAGGTTCGGGTGGTTGTTACCAGATGCGGAGCCACAACTATATCAGAAATAATGGCTCTTAAGAAAGTATGTTTATTTATTCCTTCGCCTAATGTAACTGATAATCATCAGGAAAAGAATGCAATGGTGATTGTGAGTAAAGGGGCGGCTTGGATGCTAAAAGAAGCCGAAATGAATCAGGAAAATTTATTTGATATGATTTTCGAATTAATGGAAAACAAAGAATTAAGAAATAAAATTATTAATAATCTTAACCTTATTACCGATATTACCGCTTGCCGTAAATTTGTAGATCAGTTAAATGGGTTGATTGACAAATGACAGAAATAAAACGTTTCATTCTTGATAATCAATTAGGTAAGGTTTTTGAAAACAAATCGTTTCGCGACTATACAACGATAAAAGTCGGTGGAAAAATTCATTTGGTGTATATGCCAAATACAATCGAAAATTTCTTACGATTTTATGAATATTTTCAAAAATTCAATTACCCGATATTTATTATTGGTTTTGGCAGTAATGTTTTAGCCAGTGATTGCGACTTTCAAGGTGTGGTTGTTACTTTTCGTGATCTTGATGTTTTATATTTCCGCTTAGGCAATAAGGTAAAAGCTTATCCCGGATGCTCGGTTGTTCGTCTGGCCTATGATTCCGCAAAATCCGGATATTCCGGTGCCGAATTTTTATCGGGGATTCCCGCCACTGTGGGCGGTGCCGTTTATATGAATGCCGGTGCAAACGGCGGTGAGATTAAAGATATTTTAGTGAAAGCAAAATTGTTGAGTAATGATGAAATAAAAGTTTATGACAATACAGAATTGTCTTTCGGTTATCGTAAGTCGCGACTTCAATCAGAAAATTCAATTTTATTGGAAGCTGATTTTGAATTTATAAATGAAAGTGAATCCGGTATGGCATTAAGAAAAATTATTGAATTGAAAAAATTACGGCGGAAAAATCAACCGATTGAAAAACTTTGTGCCGGCTGCACTTTTCACAACCCTCCCGGATTATATGCCTGGCAGTTAATCGACCGTATCGGATTTCGCGGTTATCAAATTAATCAGGCGCAAGTATCGATTAAACACTCAAATTTCCTTATTAATAACGGAAATGCGCGTAGCGATGATATGATTCAATTAATTAAATTAATTAAAGAAAAAGTTAAGGAACGCTTTGATATTGATCTTGAATGTGAATGGATTCTCGTGAATTTTGAACAAAATTTCTAAAATTTTTAAAATAATGTTTATTTTTAAAGTTAGATATGTTATAATAAAACATATCGATAAAATTATAAAGCCAGTATAAATAGCATTTTTAGGAGGATTTTATGTTCAGTCAAGATGCATTTAGTGAAAAACCTATATTAAAAGTTGTCGGCATCGGTGGCGGTGGCGGTAATGCTGTTAACAGAATGATTGAAAACGATGTAAAAGGGGTTGAGTTTGTCGTTATCAATACCGATGCTCAGGTTTTGCGTCTTGCGAAAGCGGAAACGCGATTACAAATCGGAAAGCAGTTAACGAAAGGCCTTGGCGCCGGTGCCGATCCGGAAGTCGGTCAAAAGGCTGCCGAAGAGTCGGAAGATGAAATTCGCGAAATTCTGCGCGGCAGTGATATGGTTTTTATCACAGCCGGAATGGGGGGCGGAACCGGAACCGGCGCCGCACCGATTGTTGCCCAAATATCAAAAGAATTGGGTGCCTTGACGGTTGCGATTGTTACCAAGCCTTTTTCATTCGAAGGACGCAAAAGAATGGCCCAGGCGATTAAGGGCTTGGAAAATTTAAAACCCCATGTTGATACTCTAATTGTTGTCCCCAATGATAAGCTATTATACTTGACTGATAAAAACACTCCGATGCTGGAAGCATTTCGGGAAGTAGATAATGTCCTCCGGCGCGGTGTTCAGGGGATCGCGGAAATCGTCGCAATTCCCGGCTTGATTAATGTCGACTTTGCTGATGTCCGTAATGTCATGAAAAATAAAGGAACAGCTCTGATGGGAATCGGTATTGCTTCCGGTCCGAACCGCGCTATTGAAGCGGCTCGCAAAGCGATTAGGAGTCCTCTTTTAGAAATCGATATTAACGGTGCAACCGATGCAATTGTTTTTATTACCAGTGATGTCGATATTTCAATGCATGAGGTTGTCGAGGTCATGACGGAAATTCAAAATGCTTCCACTTCAGAAATAGATATTGTATGTGGTACCGGTTTTAATATTGATTTACAGGGTGAATTGATTGTAACGGTTATCGCTACCGGGTTTGATGCATTGTCTGTTAGTGAAGTGGAAAGCACTCTCGGTTTCCCAGTCTATACACCGGAAGAAAAACAGCTTAAACCGAAACTTGTTCCCGAGCCGGATGAAGTTATTAAAACGGCAGCGGCAACAACGGCTCAACCGAAAAAAGAACGGCAAAAGGGCGATCCGAACATTCCAAGTTGGCTGAAAAATAGATTTAAATAATTTTTAAAAATTAGTGATTAACCACTAATTTTTTTTTATTTGTCACTTAAAAAATTATAGTACCCATTTTTATTATAAAAAAGATTTTTCAAACTACTAATATCCGACAATTTTTCAAATTTAGATTTAATATAATGCCTATAACGAGGGTGAAGTATGACAATCTATCTTGATTTATTGTTTTTGTTTAATTTTATAATTAATTCGCTTTTTATCTATGTTTTGGAAATAATATACCACGAGCGGATTTCCTGGTTAAGAATTTTTCGGGGCGGTGCCATTGGCGGTCTTTTAATTTTGGCTTTTTTAGGCGACTATATTGTTTATTGTTTGTTTAAAATATTCGGTGGAATTATTATTACCGGGGCCGCAATTAAAAAAAGAAATATTTTGCGGATGATTGTAAAGTCGGCTTCGTTTTACATAATTAATTTTGCTTCGGTTGGCCTTGTCAGTAGTTTCCGGATTAATAAATGGTACTTTTTTATTTTGGCCTCACTGATATTAATCTTTTTGCTTTTTATTGAAAACAATAAAAAAACGGACATATTTATTAATTCTTTGAAATATAATATTAGTGTTACTTTTAATAAGAAGCAAATCAAAATTGATGGATATCTCGACACCGGTAATTTTTCTGTGTGTGATGGATTACCAATTATTTTTATGGCGGAAAAGTATCGCCCTTCAGACTCTTATTATAAATCCTTTCCCTTATCAACCATTAATGGTTCAGTAATAAGTAAAACATATAAGCCGACGTCATTTTTTATTGAAATAAACAAAACGCGCATCAAGCGCGATGTCTTAGTCGCCTTTACCGATTTACGGGGCTTTGATTGCCTTTTGAATGCCGATTTATTTATTATGGAGGGAGGAAAAAATGTTAAAAAAACTGTTTAGATTTATCAGATTCCTGTTTCGCCGTAAACAGTGTCTTTATATTAATTCTAATAATATTTTACCGGCACCTCTCGATGAAGAAGCAGAAATGGAGTTATTGATTAAAGTCAGAGACGGTGATATGGAAGCTCGTAATACTCTAATCGTTCATAATCTCCGTCTGGTTGTTTACATCGCCAAAAAATTCGAATCAACCCGGATTAATATTGAGGATTTAATCAGCATCGGTTCGATGGGCTTGATTAAAGGCGTTCAAACCTTTAAAATAGAAAAAAACATTAAACTGGCTACTTATGCTTCTCGCTGTATAGAAAATGAAATATTAATGCATTTACGAAAAACTCATAAAATCAGGCAGGAGATATCATTGGACGAAGTTCTTAATGTTGATAGTGAAGGCAATGAAATGGTGCTTGCTGATATCCTTGCCGCGGTTGAAGATGAAGCCTTGGAAGTAATGACTAAAGACGAAGATAAAAAAGAGATTTATCGCGCACTGGGAAATTTACCCAAAAGGGAACAGGAGATTATTGTAATGCGATTCGGCTTGTTCGGACATGAACCTTTGACGCAAAAAGAGGTTGCCGATCTTCTTGGCATTTCACAATCTTACATATCTAGATTGGAAAAAAGAATTATTGATAAGATGCGACATGAAATTGAAAGCCGAGCAATTGTCTAAGTAGTTAGTTTGCGATTGTATGCATAAAAACATAAAAAATCCACCACTATATAATAGGAGGTGGATTTTTAAATGCGTAATCGCGTAGAAATTACAGGAGTTAACACTTCAGAATTAAAAACCATCGCTAATGAAAGGATGATGGAACTAATCGTTCAAAGTCAGAATGGAAATGAGGAAGCACGGGACGAACTTGTCTACGGTAATTTAAAACTGATTTTGAGCGTTATAAAAAAGTTTTCCCATCGGGGTGAAAATCTGGACGATTTATTTCAAGTTGGCTGTTTGGGGTTGCTTAAAGCAATCGATAATTTCGATATGAGCCATGGCGTTCGGTTTTCCACATATGCTGTTCCGATGATAATCGGGGAAATCAGAAGATATTTGCGCGATAATTCTTCGATTCGAGTATCAAGATCATTGAAAGATTTGGCTTATAAATCACTACATTTCAAAGAGCAATTTTTAAAAGAAAATCATCGCGAACCTTCGGCCGAGGAGATTGCGAAAGGGCTGAATGTTGAAGAAATCGATGTGGTTATCAGCCTCGAGGCTATCCAAGATCCAATTTCGATTTACACTCCGATTTATAATAATGGAGGTGATGAAATTTATCTGATTGATCAGATTAAAGACGAAGATAATTCAGAGGATCGAAAAATATTAGAATTAACGATAAAAAACGGAATGAAGAGACTTTCTAAACGGGAAAAAAACATTATTAACGAGCGATACTATTTGGGAAAAACGCAAATGGAAATTGCCAATGATATTGGCATATCGCAAGCTCAAGTATCACGTTTGGAAAAAAACGCTTTAAAAACGATATTTGATTATAAAGAATAATCCAAGTTCTCCAACCGCTTGGATTTTTTAAAATACCCCCTTAACAAATTATTGATATCATGATATAATAATCAGGAATATTAAGGGGGCTATAATATGAACAATAGAACTCGCCATATGGCAATGGCATCGATTTTTAGTGCATTATCAATTGTTTTAAAAATATTATCGGTGAATTTAACAACCATCAGATTGTTAAATTTTTCACCGATAACACTAATATTGGCCGGTTATTTTTTAGGTCCGTATTATGGACTCCTAATCGGTTTTCTAACCGATACTGCCTATTCCCTTACTTTACCGGCAAATTGGGTAATGTTTAGCCAGCCGAAAACAATTGCCGGGATTATTTTTACCGCAATAACCACCCTTTGGAATTTGTTTACCGTTTCCACAATGCTTTGGGGATTGTGCGGTGGCCTTATTAAAAAGTTTAATTTTCGGCGCCCGCTTTTAGGGTTGTTGATAGTGGTACCGTTAATCGCAATTATTGAAACTACTATCAATACACTACAAATGATATTATGGAATTATGAAATGGGTGTGATTTTAACCAAACTCCCTGAACGTATTCTTAATATGATATTACGAATACCGATTTTTGTTGTGACATGCAATGAATTGATTTATAGGTTGGAAAAAACAAATTTAATCGAAAGTTATTATTTATGAATGCATTTTCAAAGTATTAAACTTGAAATGATTAGATGGGAATAGTATAATCAAAGCAGATAGTAAAGGAGCATATATGAATAATATCAAGATAAAGAAACCGGTTATGCTAATCGTAATGGACGGTTTCGGGTTAAGTCCCGACACCAGGGGAAATGCGATAGCTGCCGCTCAAAAACCCAATCTCGACTATCTGTTAGCAACATATCCGAATACAACATTAAATGTAAGCGGGGAGGCGGTTGGTCTTCCTGCCGGACAGATGGGAAACAGTGAAGTCGGGCACCTTAATTTGGGAGCGGGGCGCATTGTATATCAATCGTTTACCAGAGTTTCCATTGCCGTACGCGATGAGGCCCTAGATAGGGTACCCGCGATAGATAATGCCATTAATCAGGCAATTAAAAACAAATCAAAACTGCATATTATGGGACTTCTCTCCGATGGCGGAGTTCATTCCCATATTGACCATATTATATATTTATTACGCAAGTCGGTTAAGCGCGGCGTACAAGAAGTATGTGTCCATGCGTTTCTGGACGGACGGGACGTTCCGCCGCAATCGGCAAAAAACTATCTTCGTCAGTTGGACGAAGCGATTAAAAGTACGGGAAACAGCAAAATCGGTATTATCAGCGGTCGTTATTACGCTATGGACCGCGATAAAAACTGGAACCGGATAAAACTGGCTTATGATGCCCTAGTCTATAATCAGGCACCAAAGAAAGGGATGCTTAAAGGTATTGATGAAAGTTATGAACATGGGGTTACCGATGAATTTGTAGTTCCTTATATTGTATCTGATGAATCTAATATCAACGACGGTGACAGTGTTATTTTTGCCAATTTTCGTCCGGACCGGGCCATTCAAATTTCAATGGCCTTAACTAATCCTGATTTAGTTCCCATCGATAATTTGAAACGTTTTTCTAATCTAACTTATGTTTCTATGATGTTATACAGCGAAAACGTTAAAGGTGATATTGCTTTTGAATTACAAGAATTAAATAATACATACGGTGAAGTTATTTCCAGGTACGGGTTAAAACAATTAAGGATTGCAGAAACAGAAAAATATGCCCATGTTACATATTTTTTTGACGGCGGTACCGAAAAAAATCTGCCGGGAGCAACCCGAATTCTTATTCCTTCACCGAAAGTCGCAACTTACGACTTGCAGCCCGAAATGAGTGCGGCTCTGGTTACCAAAAGAGTTCTGGCTGAGATTGCTTCCGGTCGGTATGATACCATTATTCTTAATTTTGCTAATTGTGATATGGTTGGTCATACCGCTGTCTTTGATGCAACTGTTAAAGCGGTTGAAACGGTGGATGAATGTGTCGGTAAAATATATCAAAAAATTAAGGAAGTCGGAGGTATTTTATTGATTACTGCCGATCATGGAAATGCTGAACAATTGTTGGATGAAAAAGACAAGCCATTTTCCGCCCATACCACAAATCCTGTGCCTCTTATTATTACGGAAAAAGATTTTAAGTTACGTAATGAGGGTAATTTAGGCGATATTGCGCCGACCATGTTAGAATTATTAGGGATTACACAGCCGAAAGAAATGACCGGCAAAAGTATAATAATAAAATAAAGAAAGGATTGAATTAAATGCCATTTATTAAAGAAGTTTATGCCCGTGAGGTGCTTGATTCCAGAGGTAACCCGACAGTTGAAGTCGAAGTTTGGACTGAAAGCGATGCATTCGGCCGGGCAATAGTTCCTAGTGGTGCATCAACCGGCCAGTATGAAGCGGTAGAATTGCGGGACGGTGATGCTAATCGTTATTTAGGTAAAGGAGTATTAAATGCTGTTGATAATGTCAATGATGTTATTGCCCCGGAAATTATCGGAATGAATGTTTTCGATCAAGTCGGAATTGATCAATTAATGATTGAACTTGACGGTACTGAAAATAAAGGCAAACTCGGTGCCAACGCTATTCTTGGCGTGTCAATGGCCGTTGCTCGGGCTGCCAGTGATTATTCTGGGCTTCAGCTTTATAATTATCTGGGCGGATTTAATGCTAAAGAGTTGCCGACGCCGATGATGAATATTCTAAACGGCGGTTCACATGCCGACAATAATGTTGATTTTCAGGAGTTTATGATTATGCCGGTTGGGGCGCCCAATTTTAAAGAAGCGATTCGGATGGGGGCTGAAGTTTTTCACAATCTTAAAAAAGTATTAAAAGGTAAAGGCCTTAATACCGCGGTTGGTGATGAAGGCGGCTTTGCTCCGAATTTAAACAGCAATGAAGAAGCGATTACGGTAATTTTGGAGGCAATAAAAAAAGCCGGTTATGTTCCCGGTAAAGATATCCTTTTAGCAATGGACGTTGCCGCCAGTGAGTTTTTTGATAAAAAGACAAATAAATATGTATTAGCCGGCGAAGGCGGTAAAACATTAGATGCAAAAGAACTTGTGGAGTTCTATGTTGAACTATGCAATAAGTATCCGATTATTTCAATCGAAGACGGTCTTGATGAGGATGATTGGGACGGTTGGAAATACTTAACCGAAAGGCTCGGTAAAAAGGTACAACTAGTCGGTGACGATCTCTTTGTTACTAATACCAAACGTCTTGCCAAGGGAATTCTTAATGGCATCGCCAACTCAATACTCATTAAAGTGAATCAAATCGGAACTTTAACGGAAACTTTTGAAGCAATTGAAATGGCAAAAAAAGCAGGCTATACCGCGGTTATAAGTCATCGCTCCGGCGAAACCGAAGACACGATTATTGCCGATATTGCCGTTGCTCTTAATGCCGGTCAAATCAAAACCGGTTCGATGAGCCGTACCGATCGGATTGCAAAATACAATCAGTTAATGCGTATTGAAGATGACCTAGGAACAACCGCTGTTTATAACGGTATTAAATCATTCTATAATCTAAAAAAATAATAAGAATTCGCATAAGAGGCTGTTTTATAAGTTAACTAACACTTACAAAATAGCCTCTTTGTGTGACAGACAGTATATAGGTTGTTCCCATGTCTTTATATGTTAATAAACAACACAAAGAGAAGATGATTCCGAAAAGAAATCATCTTTTATCTTTATCCGTTATTAAACTTATAAAAAGAAATTCTTAACATTTATTCAATAAAATGTTATAATTAAAATATAAATGAAGGAATTATAAATATGAGGATATTTTCTTTTTTTAAAAAACCTAAAGAAAAAGTAAATATTAAGGTTCCGGAAATCCCGGCAAAAACATTGTCGATAGCAAATGATGATGAAATATATTTTGAACGGGCGGAGTATGTTGAAAATAAATATAATCTTGAGGATTGCTTTGATGCAAAAACCAAAGCGGATAAAATCTTGGATTCCGTCCAGGCCTATGATGCTAAAGCCAAAATGATGCTTCATAAATACCATTTTTTAAAATTGTTTGCCCGGGTAGCATTGCGTGATACGAAGTATAATGAGAAAATGATATTGCTTGATAAACAAATTAATCGGATTAAAAAAAATTATGAAGATATCAAGAAACGGGCTGAAATTCTTAAATATACTAAAGATGATGTTGGTTTTGAATTTGACAATCTGTTTATTAAAATAAATGAATTGTTTGATTTTGGGCGGGATTTAAACAATCAACTTGCCGATTTTCAAAAGCAATATTACCAAAATTTAAAAATGGCGACATTTAGTATTTGTAAAAACAAAACATATCAGCAATTGGATGCGTTAAATAAAACGACAAACGAAATGATTCAAGAATATAAATCGTTCCAGGAAGCTTACGATTATATCTATTATAATAGCGGAGAATTAATTGTAAATACGGTTAACGCTTTAGTTAAGGCGATTAAAACGGGCGGGGTTAACAATTATATTCAATCATATCCGTATCAATATTTTTTGTTGTCGGATGATGTGGTGGTCTTAAGGTTTGCGGAATGGATTGATTTGTTTAATAAAATCCTTTATGTAATTCGTACGACTAATAAAATTGATTTATTCTCTAATCAGATATTTAGTCAATATTATCGGGAGTTAGAAAAAAGATATATGATTATGCTTATTTACAATGAAATGGGTTCAAAACAATGAAAGGTGATTTTCATATTCATACCGTTCATTCTGACGGTGTTTACACCGTAACGGAAATTATTAAACTGGCCCAAAATCTTGATTATATTGCAATAACCGATCATGATACTTTCTCCGGGGCTAAAGAAGCCATTAAGCACCCTTCTCAGTTAAGGATAATTTTTGGGGTTGAATTATCTACCGATTATTACGGTGAAAGTGTTCACCTCCTGGGATACTTCCCCAACCCGAAAACGACTGATATTTTGGAAGCGCGCCTGATTAAACAACAACAGCACCGTATTGAACGGGCTTATGCGATTCGTGATAGGTTAAGAAGTTTTTTCAATATCGATTTTGATTTTGATATGATTAAAAATTCAGACAGTATTACCCGCGGTTCGATTGCCCGTGCAATAATTGCTGAAGGCTATCCTTATTCCCGAATTGAGATTTTTGATAAAATGATTGGCATTGGCCGTCCGGCTTATATTCCAAGTACAAAACTTACAACCGAAGAAGGCATTCGCTTAATAAAAAAATGTAAGGGTTTGGTTTTCTTAGCTCATCCGGTATTATTAAAAAAAACGAAACCGGAAGCGATTATCGCTTTAGGCATTGATGGTATCGAAGCAATATATCCGGCTAATAATAATGCGGATGAAGAAAAATATCGCGGACTTGCTCACCGTTATGGCCTTTTGGTTTCCGGCGGGAGTGATTTTCATGATTTTGATGACGGTATGCACGGTGTCATTGGCGAAACTTATCTCTCGGGAAACGATTTGCTAGACTTTATTAGAAAAATGGATGAATTTAAATGAATGCACGAAAACTTGCTATCGAAGCAATTAATAAAATAATCGAAGATAAAGCCTATGCCAATCTGACGGTTAATTATTATTTAAATAAATATCATTTAAGTTATAATGATCGTCGTTTATTTACAAAATTGGTATATGGTACGATTGAAAACCTGATTAAAATTGAATATTTATTATTATCGTTTATCAAAAAAACAACCAAATCCAACCTTAAATATCTACTTTATATGAGTGTCTATCAACTTGATTATACCGATATTCCGGCTTTTGCGGTGGTTGACGAGGCGGTTAAGATTGCCAAAAGTGAAGGGCGGACCGCCGGGGCCTTTGTAAATGCCGTTTTAAGAAATTATATTCGTTCTGGAAAGAAAGATTTTACTCAGTTAAAACCAAATGAATTTTTAAGTATCGAATATTCGCATCCGCTTTGGCTGGTTGATTATTTGCTTCAAGATTATGATTATGTCACGACGGAAAAAATATTGAAGGAAAACAACTCAAGTCGACCGCTTGCCGTTCGCGTCAATACGATAAAAACATCTGTTGAAGAAGTGGAAGCTATTCTAGAAGGCGATGCAATCGGTTATTATCGATCACCTCTTGTTCAGTCGGGACTGTTTATTACCGACGACCTTCACAATCATTATTTATTGGAAGATGGCTTGGTTGTCTTCCAGGACAACTCGGTACAATTGGTTGCGGAAATGATGAACCCTCAAGCGGGGGCGAAAATAATTGATTTATGTGCCGGTCCCGGCGGCAAAACCGCTCATTTAGCGGCATTGCTTAGAAATACGGGTATGATTTACGCTTGTGATATTTATCCGCATAAAATTGATTTAATGAATAAGCAATTTTTACGATTGGGTATAGAAAATGTAAAAACGGTTCTTGCCGATGCGACAAAAATAGAACAGGTCTTTACGGAAAAAGATTTTGATTATGTCTTAGCTGATGTTCCTTGTTCGGGTTTGGGGGTTTTAAGTCACAAAATAGATTTAAAATACCGCATTAGTTTGGCGGCTATCGAAGAACTGATAAATTTACAAAAAGAGATTTTAAATCACACTTGGTATTTGGTTAAATCGGGCGGAATTTATACTTACTCGACATGTACGATTAATCCCCGAGAAAACCAAAAGCAAATCATCTCATTTTTAGCCCGTCACCCTGATGCCGCCGTCATCAATGAACGTTTAATTTTACCGTTCGAGTATCAAACTGATGGTTTTTATATTTGCATAATGGAAAAACGGAAGTGAATGAGATGAAAGTTAATATTTATGATTATTCCCGGGACGCTTTGGCTGCTTATTTTATTGCTTTAGGAAGTCCAAAGTTTCGGGCTACGCAAATATACGAAGCCGTCTATCGGCAGCGGATTACCGATTTTACTGAAATTACTAATCTAAAAAAAGAAATTCGCATCAAAATGCAGGAAGATTATTATTTTGGTTCTTTAGAGATTGTTAAGGTTTCAGTTTCTGCAGACGAAACCGAAAAATATCTTTATCAGTTGCCTGACGGCAATTTAATCGAAACCGTACTAATGAAACATGACTATGGTTATTCGGTTTGCGTAACAACCCAAGTCGGTTGTAATATGGGTTGTTTATTTTGTGCAAGCGGGCAGGTAAAAAAAATTCGGGATTTAACTCCCGGCGAGATGGTTATGCAAGTGGTAACGATTGATGATGTTCTGCGTAAAGTGAGTAAAAGGGTCAGTCATGTCGTAATTATGGGTATTGGTGAACCCTTTGATAATTATGACAATGTTCTTGAGTTTATAAAAATCATTAACGACCCTAAGGGGCTTGCGATTGGCAGCCGCCATATTACCCTTTCCACCTGCGGTGTTGTTCCGAAGATATATGAATTTAGCGCTTTCCCGCTTCAAGTCAATCTGGCCATTTCCCTTCATTTTGCGACCGATGAAAAGCGAAACCGTTATATGAAGATTAATAAAGCCTACAATCTTGAAACTTTGTTTAAAGCCCTGCATTATTACTATAAGAAAACTAACCGCCGAATAACTATAGAATATATTTTGTTGTTGGGGATTAATGATAGCCTTCAAGATGCTGATGCTCTGATGCGTTTGGTTCGGGGATTAAATTGTTATGTTAACCTAATACCTTATAATGAAACCGGAATTTTTAAACGAACCGACTTATCGCAAGCAAGGTTATTTTTCGAATATCTTATTAAAAACAATATAAATGTTGTAACCAGAAAAGAGCAGGGGCACGATATCAACGCTGCCTGCGGACAACTACGGATAAAGGAGATGATATGAAAGGACTGATTATTAAAGCTATTAGTGGTGAATACACGATTGTTGATAAAGAAAATCGAATCTATGTTACTAAACCGCGTGGACTTTTTCGTATCAAAGACGCTTCGCCGAAAGTCGGCGATTGGGTTGAGTTTGATCCTAAACAGAAAATAATATTAAAAATTTACCCGCGATGTAATGAATTAAACCGACCGACAATTGCGAATATCGATAAGGCCTTCTTGATTTTTTCGGTAAAAGAACCCGATTTAAATCTTAATTTATTGGACCGATTAATAGCGATTGTTGAATATTTAGATATTGAAATTATCCTCGTTTTCACCAAAATTGACTTATTATCGGAGCAAAAAGAGTTTAGTTTAATTAACGATTATTACCGTTCGATCGGATATAAAACCTATCTTTCGGGACTGGATTCGGTTCCGATTGTGGACTTGCAAGCGGAAATAAATCATCATATTTCGGTTTTAGCCGGTCAAAGCGGGACTGGAAAAAGTACTCTTCTTAATTATTTGGATCACTCTTTTCAACTTAAAACCGATACCATATCCCTGGCCTTAGGACGTGGTAAACATACGACCCGTCATGTAGAATTATTATGTATTGAGGATGGTTGGATTGCCGATACTCCCGGATTTGGTAATGTTGATTTTGATTTCCCTGACCTTTTAACACTGTCACATTGCTTTCGTGAATTCTTCGCTAATGCCGACCGATGTAAATACAGCCGGTGTCTTCATATTGATGAGCCGGGCTGCGCGGTAAAAAACATGGTGAATACCGGTGAAATCATTAAAAGTCGTTATCAAAATTATCATCTTTTTCATCAAGAATTAAAAGAATTATTGAAAAATAAATATTAAAAAAAGGAGAGTAATATGTTAGTTGCCCCTTCAATACTATCAGCTGATTTTTCCCAATTGCTTACAGAAGTAAAGGAAGTGGAAAGTTACGGTGCCGATTTGCTTCACATTGATGTAATGGACGGACATTTTGTTCCTAACATCACGATTGGTCCCGATGTTTACCGGAATCTTAAAGGACAGGTTAATTTGGTTTTTGATGTTCATCTGATGATTGAAAGACCAATGTTCTTTGCGAAACAATTTATTAAAGCCGGAGCTGACATTGTAACTTTCCACTATGAAGCAGTATCGGATGTTGCGAAAACGATTCGATTTATTCGTAATTTAGGATCAAAAGTCGGAATTTCAATCCGTCCCAAAACTGATATTGTTTTACTTGAAGAATACCTTGATGATGTCGATATCGTTCTTGTTATGTCTGTTGAACCGGGATTCTCCGGCCAGACTTTTATGGAAAGCGCCCTTGATAAAATCAGGTATTTAAGCGATATGAAAAAACAAAACAATTATCATTACCTAATTGAAGTTGACGGCGGAATCAATGAGCAAACCGCAGTTATGGCCAAAGAAGCCGGTGCGGATATTTTAGTTGCCGGAACTTATATTTTTAAAGCTGCTGATCGTAAAGCGGCAATCGAAGGTTTGAAAAAACTATGATTATAAAAATAGTCAGTGCCGGACCTAACGGTTTTAAAAAATTATATCACCCTGACGCCGATGAGTTTTTAGTCGGCGTTGACGGGGGAATATATAATATTGTGGAAAAAGGATTAAAGGTTGATTTGGCGGTCGGTGATTTTGATTCCTGTAATATTGAGGAAGTTATTATCCATTGCTCTAAGGTTAAATTTTATCCTGAAAAGAAAGATTTAAGTGATTTGGAATTAGCCGTTCAGGAAGTTTTACCGATGAAAAGTGATAAAATTGAAATTTATAATGCAACCGGGGGGCGTATCGATCATTTTATTGCGGCATTAAATGTTATTATTTCTTATTCCGATTACAATATCGAAATGTTTGACGAACGCAATCATATTTGTATTATTCGCGAAAACACGATTTTTAAGAAAAGTAAATATAAATATTGTTCGTTTTTTGCCATTGAGAATGATACTATTATATCGCTTTCCGGTTTTAAATATCAGTTAAATAAATATCATCTTCACCCTTTTGATAACCGATGTTTAAGTAATGAAATTGTTCAAGAAGAAGCTCAAGTTACGTTAAATGGTAAAAGATTATTGGTGATTGAAACATTATAGTCTAAATTGGTGGTCTTTTACATATAATTTATTGAATTGAGGGATTAGTTATGAGGATTTATGTAATAAGATTACCAAGATTTTTATCTTACATTATTTGTAAACTCATACAAATATTTTCAAGAAAAGAAAAAAAGGCTCAATAAAGTAGGCCTTTTTTTCTATACTCTTTCCACTAATCCGGATTTTAAAGCACGGGCTGAAACATATACTCTTTTTATTTTTCCGTTTTTGTCTTTAATTCTTACTTTATGGAGATTTGCTTTCCAACTGCGTCGGGAAGTTTTTAAAGAGTGCGGACGATTATTTCCGTATATTGTACCCAATCCGGTAATATAACATTTACGAGCCATATTATCCCTCCTTATAAGGATTTAGAGTTTTCTACTTTAAGTATTATATCATACTCAACAATCTAAATCAAGAAAAAAATAATCTCAAGCACGCCTTTATAATTATTTAGATTAATATTTTATTCAGATATCATAATATTTTTTCATATTATGCTTACAGTGTCAAAACATCGTTTTGATAACTGTATTTACAGGTCGCAACAGAATGTAAAACAAGAATAACTGGACCTAAATACACAAATTTTTAAACCTTAATGTTATAGATGATTATATAATATTAGGGTTTTTATTATTGATAATAAAAAACTTCAGAATAAAGGCTATTATTTGTGCTGCGATTTTTATGCTATTTATTTGAACAGAGATTATAACTTGATAATTAATTAAATATATAATATAATTATTTTACTAATATACTAGGAGGGTTCTCTTGTTTATAAACAGTCCTTATTATAATCCTTATCAGTTGAGTCGAAAAGCAGTATATGCTCGAAATGGCATGGTTGCATCTTCCAATCCATTGGCTGCTCAGGCCGGATTGGAAATTCTTAAAAAAGGCGGAAATAGCGTTGATGCTGCAATAGCGGTAGCGAGTTGTTTAACTGTATTTGAGCCGACCTCTAACGGTATTGGCGGCGATGCTTTTGCTTTGGTATGGTATCAGGGAAAACTTTACGGTTTAAACGCCAGCGGGCCGGCCCCACGGGAAATATCTATTGAAAAATTAAAAGAACAGGGTTATAAGGAAATGCCCCGTTATGGTTTTATTCCGGTGACCGTTCCCGGTGTTCCTGCCGCTTGGCAGGAACTTGCTGAGCGATTTGGCCAATTATCGTTAAAACAATCAATGGCTCCGGCGATTGCCTATGCCGCTAATGGTTATCCGGTATCACCGACGACAGCTTTAAACTGGGGGATTACGTATAATATATACCGTCAAAATCTGACTGATCGGGAATACAAAGAATGGTTTAGAGTTTTTGCTCCTTACAATAAACCGCCCCGAGCGGGAGAAATATGGAAGTCGGAAGACCATGCTCGAACTCTCCAAATAATTGCCGACTCTAACGCTGCGGAATTTTATCAGGGGTGTATAGCTGAGGCAATTGACGAGTTTTCAAAAGAACACCAAGGTTTTATCAGAAAAGAAGATTTAGCTAATTATAAGGTACAATGGGTCAAGCCTATTTGCATTAATTATCGCGGTTATCAAGTGTGGGAAATACCTCCGAACGGACAGGGTTTAGTTTGCCTTTTGGCATTAAATATTCTTAAAGGTTACGATAATCTTCATCCTTTTAATGATGAGACTGTTCATAAGCAAATAGAGGCAATCAAGTTGGCTTTTATTGATGGCTTGAATTATATTACTGATTCCGCTGAAATGAAAGTTAAGGTATCGGACTTATTAACCGATGAATATGCTGAATATAGGCGAAATATGATATCGGATTATTCCCTGATGCCGCTGGCTGCAGACGAAAATAACGGCGGAACGGTTTATTTTGCCACTGCTGATTGCGAAGGTAATATGGTATCTTATATCCAAAGTAATTATATGGGGTTCGGCTCCGGTTTGGTTGTTCCCAACACGGGAATTACTTTGCAGAATCGCGGTCATACCTTTTCGCTTAATCCCGGTCATATCAATTCCTTGAAACCAGGGAAAAGAACTTATCATACCATTATTCCCGGCTTTCTTACTAAAGGTCACCATCCGATTGGTCCTTTTGGCGTTATGGGCGGTTTTATGCAACCGCAGGGACACCTTCAGGTAATTACCAACTGTATCGATTTTGGTATGAATCCGCAAGCGGCTCTTGACGCTCCGAGGTGGCAATGGATTAAAGATAGAATTGTGAAGGTCGAACAACGTTTTCCCCATCATTTAATCGAACAATTAGCGGCGAGAGGCCATCAAATCGAAGTGGAGCATTCCCCGACAAGTTTTGGCCGTGGTCAGATAATTTGGCGGAATCCGGAAACCGGTGTTTTGGCGGGAGGAACGGAGTCAAGAACAGACGGAGTAATTGCTGCTTGGTAAATAATTTAGGTGATAATGTCATAGCACAGATAATTTTAACTTGCTTAAAAAACAGTCATATGGTATAATTGAAAAATAGAAAGAACAAAAACGGGGGCACTTATATGCAAATCAAAAAAATAGATGGTGCTTTGTTTAAGGCAATGATTACAAACGGAGCCGAAAACTTGAGAATCAATTACAAAGTAGTTGATGCGTTAAATGTGTTTCCGGTTCCGGACGGCGATACCGGCACCAATATGAAGTTAACGATTGACGGTGGTGTTAACGAGATATATGCGTTAAACGAAACTAATATTTACGAGGTATCAAAAAAATTATCGCGGGGCATGTTAATGGGCGCTCGAGG
>Ga0265293_10003926_pt1 | contig 26968 bp, 28 predicted proteins | sample Munlanlewell138R_FD_192505 | JGI IMG/M metagenome (GOLD analysis project Ga0265293, IMG submission 192505) | Leachate microbial communities from a municipal landfill in Southern Ontario, Canada - Leachate well 138R | ecosystem: Engineered > Solid waste > Landfill > Unclassified | place: Canada...
ACGGTAAAAGCATAGACACTACGGTAGATAAGATTAAACAATTTAAAAAAGAAAATGATAAATATGACAAGATTAAGCTGTATATAAATGATTTCTTTAAAAATGCAAATGGTATTTTAGGCGACCAGAAAAACTTAGCTATATCAAAAACAAATAGCTTATTTTGTTTAATGATTGATCCTGACGAAAGACTTTGCCCTAATTTAGTAAAAGATTTTCGTAAAATAATTCGTGAAAATCAATTTATGGATGTTATTAATTTTTTACGTTATAATTATATAGATGGTGAACCAGAGACTTTAGATAAAGAATTTCAGTATCGTCTTTTTAAGTCTTTTAATCGTTATGTTGGAACTTCTCACCACGAGTTGGTTGGTTGGAGACATGAGTTATATGTAGAACTTCCAGATAAATATTTTATGACACACAATAAAAGCACGGAAAGAGCACACAAAAATAATAGTTATTTTGATAATGTTGTTGATGTTAAATACCCACATAAAAATAATAATTTATCTAGGTTAATAAATTATAATGTAGAGGGGGCATAATGGGAGATATACTTAAAATTTTAGATGAGAAACAAATTGGTGATGGTATTTATAATAATGAAGCACATTTAGAAATACAAGAGATGATTCATTTTCATTATAAAGATTTACGTTTATTTTTTAATAAAGATAATTTTTTAAAGGTTTGTGATTTGTTTGAACAAGCTAAGAAAAAGTATTTAGAAATAGGCACACCAGAATTTACGGAAGATATGATTTCTTTGTCAAATATAGAATTTAGTAGTAAAAATGTAGGTAATAGGTTAGGTATTGAAGTTCAAAAAGATGGTACGGTGCATATACATTACAACGATTTAAGGCTTCATTTAAATATGGGAGATTTATTAGTTTGGTTTAATGTTTTTGAAAACGCAGCTAATAATTTACCGCAATCTTTAATTCAAGAAGTTACCATAAATAAATGTTGGTGCCATGAGGTTGTAGATGATTATGTTAAGTATTTAAAGGAATTTTGTACTAATAATGATGAAGAAAATGTAAATAATATAAAAATTAAAAAAATAAAACTTGAAACTAAAGTACAATGGGGAGATTATTTTAAACGTAATTTAGGATTTATAGAACCTAAAAAAGAATTAGTACCTAAAGATTTAGATTTATTGTATTTAACTTCTGTTTTTCAGTCTATAAAAAAATATGGTTACGCGCAAGGCCCTTATTTAAATAAATATTTAGTTGTTTATAAAAATGTAAATGGTAGACCTTATATTTTAAATGCTCATAGATTAGCTGCATTGATTACTTTAGGGTATGAAAAAATTAAGGTATATATGGTAGATAAAGAAACTAATTGGGTAGGTTAATATGATAGCAGGAAAAAAAATATCTGGTTGTGTTCATGTAAGTAATCCAAAGACTTTAGAGTTTCCTTTTATTGAATGTGTTAAAAGTTTATTGCCTATTGTAGATGAATTAATAATAGTAAACGGTGATAAAGATTTTGATGGTGAGGTTTATGATTTATTAACTAAAAATACATACACACTGGCTACTTATAAAAATATAATTAAAGTTATTAATTTACCTATGTCTGATTTGAGTAAGAAAAATATATATATGATAGCAAAGTCTGCTGGAATATTTAATTGTACAGGTGATTACATTCTTCCTTTAGATGCAGATGAAGTTTTACACGAACAAGATTATCCAAAAATAGAAGAAGCAGTTAAATTAGGACATGATGCTTATGCTTTTAGAGTATTACATTTTTATAGAGATTACACACACATTAAGATAAGTGATTACTGGTATTCTTATAGACCTTATCTTTTTAAGAACGGATTAGGTATTTTTGATGGTTATAGAAGTGATATTATAGATGGAAAATTAGTTACTGAATTTTATGGAGATTACGTAACATTTGATTATAAAGCTGTTATGCCATTTACCAAAAAAACATCTATAAGAGCATTTCATTATGGTTATGTAAGAAATGAAAAATGTATGCTGGATAAGTTTAACAACATGGAATTAAAGTGGCATCCAAATGGAGAAACTTTAAAAACAAAATGGGAATGGGATATGCAAGATACTGAGGAATATACTAAAACTCATCCAGAAGTTATGAAAAATAGAATTAATTTATTTAATAAGGAGTAATAAAATGGAAGATACAATGTTTAAAAGAGAAATATCAAAAATTATAGAAATTCATTTAATGACTTTATTAGATACATATCCTGATAAAGAAGGTATGCACAATCGTTTTAAAAATACCGTGAACGAGTTAAATGATTTGTTTATGCGTAGGATGTTAAATTCTGGTGCTGTTGATGATAATAGAAAAGAATTTAAAAAGAAAGAAACAGTTAGTAATATAAAAACATCTAAATAAAGTAACTAGGAGATAATAATGAAAAATGTTTTAATTACAGGGATAACAGGGTTTGTAGGTTCAAATTTAGCACATACTTTATTAGAAATTGATCCTGAAATACATATAGTTGGCACAATAAAAAATTCCCCCTCTGCAAGGCGTGGTAGTGTTTTAACGGAAGAAGATATGAGCAATATGACTATTTGTATTGGAGATATTACGGATTTTACTTTAATGGAGAGAATAGTAACAGGATATGAAATAGATACCATATTTGCTTTAGCGTCACAATCTATAGTAAGAGTTTGTAATGATAATCCACTTCAAGCATTATATACAAATGTTTTAGGTAATGCTACTTTTTGTGAGCTTGCGCGTAGATACCCTAAGATTAAGCAAACGGTAATTTTCAGTTCGGATAAGTCCTATGGTGAAACAGATAAATTGCCTTATAAAGAAGATATTACACCTTTAAAAGGATTAAGACCATATGAATCAACTAAAACACTTATTGATTTATGGTGTCAAATGTATCAGTATAACTATGAAGCACCAATTACCGTAGTGAGAAGTGCTAATATTTTTGGGCCAGGTGATCCAAATAGTAGTAGACTTATTCCCCAAGTTTGTACTAGTATTGCTAAGAATCAGAATCCTTGGTTGTGGGATAGTGTTGCGGAATATGTAAGAGAGTTTATTTATATTGATGATGTAGTTGATTTTTTAATTGAATTAGTTAATACGTGCGAAGAAAATCCTACTTTAATATCACAATGTTATAATTTAGGTTCTGGTAATGTGTTTAAAATAAAAGATATGGTTGATTATATTTTAAGGATGTCTGGTAGCGACTTAAACATAGACATTAAAACTAAAGATGTTTATTTTGAAGAGATTAAAGAGCAATATTTATCTTTAGAGAAAACTAAAAACTTACTTAATTGGCAAGCTAAATATACTGGTAAAAAATTAGATGAAGCTATTATTATGACTTATAATTATTATAGTGATCTATTAAGAAGGTAAATATGCCAAGACCAAGACATACCGTAGAAGATTTTTGGACTTTTGTAGATAGAAGTACTGGTGAGAATGGATGCTGGAATTGGATAGGCCCTTTTATGAGAGACAAAGATAGTGATATACCAATTTGTCAGTTTTATTATCAGTATAAACAATGGAGAGCACATATTTTTTCATATTATTATTTTAAAGAAAAATTTGATTTAAAGCGGATAGGAAAAGATGCTCATATTATTCAAACATGTAAGAATAGATTTTGTGTTAATCCAAATCATTTAATACTATCTACTAAATATATAGATGTGGATTTTTTATAAAAAAGATAAAGGATAAAATTATGAAAACAGAAGATGTAGAATTAATAGGTTGTATGATAATGCAAAATAGGAAAGAGCAAGTAATCCCTAACGTAAAGAACTCTTATCCTTATTTAGATAAATTTGTTTTAATAGACGGCGGTAGTACAGATGGGCTTTTAGAAGAACTTAAAGAATTAGACGTAGATAAAAAGATTAATATTATTGATTTTAAATGGAGGGATAATTTTCCTGAAAGCAGAAATCAATATCTTATAAATGCTTATAAGTTGAGAGACCCAAATAAAATAGCGTGGATTATCCGCCAGGACAGTGATGAGACAATTTCTGAACCTTTATTGAAAAAATTAAAACAATTAGTAGTATTTGCAGAACAAAATAAATATGATATGTTAGGAATAAGAGCCTATGATATTACCATTAATAGAGATGGTAGTGAAAAATCATCTTCTTTAGCTTCTGATTGGTATAAAGGTTTAGTTTATAAATTATATCCTAATGTAAGATATGTAGGAGTTAATGGTGGGACTTTACATGAAACCTATACTCGTGGATTTAATATGTTTAGGATTCCCTCTTGCGAAGATAAGTACGGTTTGGATGGAGCTTACGTGTACAGACATGTTAAAACACAAGGGGACGTATGGGGTAGGGCGCAACGTAATTTATGGGTAAACGGTTCTGGTGATAATTTAGGTAAATTAAATTTTGCTTGGCAAGAGTTAAAAGATTTAATAGCTTCTATTTTAGGTTATATGCCAGAAACATACCATGATTATTTAAAGTATATTGAAAAAGGAAATGTAGATAAAAGACTTAAATTATTTTATATCAAATATGGTATGGAAGGTGTTAAAGATAGAAATTTTACTTTATATCCAAAAAGTAAAACGGAAGAATATTTTGAAACACATACCCATTTAAATGGTTCTGGAAATAAAGGTGTGGATTATCCTGGAAGTTCTGAATTACGTGAAGGAATGAAATATTATTATGATTGGTTACATCCAGAAGAAGTTTTTGAATTAGATGAAAATATTGTAAGAGATTATCCTTTAGAACAAGAGACTAAGGAATTATTTTTTAAAAATAAAAAATAACACTTGAAATTAAAAAAAAGACTTGACTTTTAACTTATTTTTTCGTATATTATATTAGGAAAATTTCAATAAAAATTAAGGAGAATTTATGAAAGAGGACGATGTAAAAAAAGAAATAAATGAAAAATTAGGTATAACCGCAAGTGATGTTATGGATAGTATTACTGCTTATAATTTTTTAGCAGGTAAAGACCCATCAAATACAAAAATATCTTATGCAGAAGATGATTTAAAAGAGATGTATGTTAATATAGAAAAGTTAGGTCTTGATAATATTTATTGCAAGAAAAATATCTATATGAATGAAGTACTTAAAAAAATAGGTAAAATGCACGACCTTAAAAATAATGATTATGCTTTAGATTCTGATGTATATTCTAATTTTAAGGATGCTGCAAATACCGCTGGTATTACCGTAGAAGAAGTATTTAAAGTAATGATGGGTATTAAGCTGTCTCGTTTAAAAGCATTGCAAGCTAAAGGTAATAAGCCTAATTTTGAATCTATTAATGATACCGTGCTAGACTTGGCTGTGTATGCTTGTTTATTTGCTAGTTATTTAGAAGCAAAAGAAGCACAAAGATTACAGACAAATTTAGATATTATAGAAGGTAATTGCTAATGGATAAATATGATACTTCATTTAAAATTGGAATAGATATAGATGGTGTGTGTAGAGATTTTACCAGTGCTTTATTAAAGACTTACAAAGAATACTACCCTACACACAAAGTTGAATCTATTACTCAATATGAATTACATTATTTTTTTCCAATAGGTAAGGATATTTATAATTTTGCTTTTGAAACGGAAAGTGCAGCAAAGAAGATTTTTTTAGAGTATGCCCCAATTTATGACGGAGTAAAAAAAGATTTAGATTGGTTAAAGCGTTATAATCATACTCTTATAGCTATAACAACACAAAGTGATTTAACATTTAAATATACGGAACAATGGATTAAAAAATATAAATTACCTTTTGATGATGTAATACAGGTTCCTTTATTTAAAGGAAAACATGAGTCTAAGTTAAATTATAGTTGGGATATGCTCATAGATGATAAGCCAGAAACTATTTATGAATGTGCTAATGCCCATAGATTAATTTTTTGTATGAATCAAATATATAATATAAATCATAATTTTCCTGCAAATGTTATTAGAGTTGATCGCTTTGTTCAGTTTGCAAGTAAAGTTATAGGATTAAGTTTACAATAAAAAGGAGAAATGATGGTTAGGAAAAAGACGGAAGATGATGAAGGAAAATGTAGTTGTGGCAAGCAAGGTGGAGAAGAAAAGAAAACTAAATATGGTTATATTTTTTGTAAGTATGATAAAGAATTAGATATGGAAGCGTGGGATGTACAGAACTTAACAATTAAAGAACAGATAGGCTTATTTACCATTTATCTGGAAAGATTAAAAGGCTCTGTTGTAATGACTGATCAGATAAGTATTTTCTTAGGTGCAATGCAGGAAGAAGTTACTCGTTTGTTAAGTTTAGCAAATACTCAACCTGTAACTAAAGGTAATTAATTTATGGAATCACTTTTAAAGAAGAAGAAGAAGAAAAAGAAAAGTAAAGTTGTAATTCAAACACATCATGTTTTTTATGAGCCAGAAATAGTAACTCGTATCTTTAAAGGTGATCATTGGATAATTACAAATTTAAATCGTAAAACAAAAAATATATCAGAAGGTTTAGTACATTGTTTACTTTATTGGATAGAACAAAATATAAATAAAGCAGTTGATTTAAATGAAGGAATAGAAGAAACTAGACCAATATTTAAACATAAGTTATTTAATGTTGTAAAATATGGAAAGGAAATAATTATGGAAAAGGAACGGATTAAGGTTTTGGATTATTGGGAAAATGTATATGATGAATCTTTTTCAATTAAAATAGAAAATGAAAAAGAGATTTTTTTGGTTACAGCAAAGAAAGTAGATGTTGTGGAAGATATATTAGGTTTTATTTCTTATTTAGATTTATTTTTTCCAAATCTACAATCAAATTTTAAAGTAGAAAAACTCTGTTCTTTAAAGGTAGAATAATGTTTAATAAGTTTTTATTATTTGCGCCTTATCATGGTGATGAAGTTTTAACAGAGGGGTTTTCTTTTCTTGCTGGCTGTAGAGAAGAATGTTTAAAGCAAGGTATTACTTTAGCACCACAAGATAAACCATACGTACTCTATTATAATGTTTCTGATTTTGAAAAGAAAGATAAAGGATTTGTATCTATTAATTCTGTTTATGTTAATATTTTACACACATCTAAGGTTTTAGATTTTAACTATGATGTGCTTTATAAAGGTAGAGAATATTTTAAACGGATGGACACGGTAGCTTTTATTGAGTTAAAAGAGAAGATAGAAAGGCAGATTAAATTTGTTAAACCGGAATATCTATTAATACCAGACACTCAATTTTTTTATTTTAATGATTATAGAATATTACAGCGTGTGTTAAATGAGATTTTAATAGAAAATAAAGATTTGAAGTATGTTTGTTATTCTAAATATAGAAATATAAATGACCCTAATAACATTAAATACAAAGAAATAACAGATAAAACTTTAGGATTAGTATTTGATAACTCATTTTATTTTGATGATTTACGTAAAAGAAGAATTATAAAACAAGCTAAGGAGATTTAATGGAAGCTAATAAATACCAAGAAGAAGCATTAAAAACAGCTATTTATCCAAATATAGGTAGTAATTATATATATCCAACTTTAGGTTTAGCAGGTGAAGTAGGAGAGATTTGTGAAAAGGTTAAAAAAATTATTAGAGATAAAAATGGTGTATTAACTGATTTAGATAGGATTGAACTTAGAAAAGAATTAGGTGATGTTTGTTGGTATATTGCTATTTGTTCTAGGGAATTTGGTTTTACTTTAAATGAAGTTATGGAAGAAAATATTAAAAAATTAAAAGACCGTGCAGATAGAAATATGTTACATGGTAGTGGGGATAATAGATAAGGAGAATAGTTATGGTTTTTGGTGATGGTATTAGTTGGGATTTTCATGTTGATCAGGTTTTAGAAGAAAAAGAACCTATATTTAAAACTGATCCAGATAGTTTAATTCTTAAAAACATTAAACAGTATGCTAAAGGAAATAGGTTATTAGATTGTGGTTGTCATGTAGGTCGCTGGTCTAATTTTTTTATTGATGCCGGTTTTGATTATACTGGTGTAGATCAATCTTTAAAAGCCTTAGAAGCTGCTAAAAAATTAAACACAAGAGCTAAATATGTTAATTCATTTTTATGGGATTACAAAACAGATATTAAATATGATGTTTTAGTTTTTTGTGCAGTTTTACAACATAATCAACACGAAGAAAAAGATAGGATATTAGCAAATTTAAGTAATATAGTTAATAAAGATGCAATATTATTTTTTACGGAAAGTACAATGACCACACAAACAGCTACTCAATATACTTACAATGGTTGGATAGATTTTGCAAAGAAACATGGGTTTGAGTTTATTAAGAGTTGGCATAAAAATGAGTTTGGTTTACAAGATCATTATTTATTTATAAAGAGGTAATAATGGACAGTAGATGGGAAGTATATAGACAAGGATTACAAGGACATCCTACTATACCACATACGGAATATAAAAAAGAAGATTTAGAATATGTGTTAGAGTTTTTACCTAAAGGTTCTTTTGTGTTAGATATAGGATGTGCGGATGGTAAGGAGACTTTAGCTTTACAAGAGTTAGGATATAATGTAATAGGATTAACTAATGATGGTGCTGGAAATGTTATTAATTATATTAATAAAACTATTCCCACCATTAAAGTTTATAATATGGATATGAACTGTTTGCTTTTTAAGAGTGAGTATTTTGATTGTGTTTATATGAAGCATACGTTTGAACATTCATTTTCTCCTTTTATTTTTATGTTAGAATTAAATAGGGTATTAAAAGAAGGTGGTTTAATTTTAACAGAGCATCCAATTTATGTTAAAGATAGTCCTATGGAGATTTATAGAATTTATTATCATCATCCTAATTTATTAACTAAAGAACAACATGAAGATTTATTTAAATCAACTGGTTTTAAAATAGAAAAAGTAGACTATATGGATGGTAATTGCCATAGATATTTATTAAGAAAAGATAGTTCTATTTTACACAGTGATGTTTCTAGTGCATTGAAAGTTGTTAAAGATTATACTTATAATAGGAATTTAAATTTATATGCGTAAATTTTTAGGGGTATTAGAGTATTCCCACGGGAGTCATTTACAACAAATGAGGGGTCTCGTTATGTTACTAATATAACCGATGGCTTATCTTTTTTAGATTATAAAAGTTTTTTATTTCCTTTATCAGATAATATACAAAGAGATAATTTTTCTTTTATTAGAAGTTTAAATGATAAATATGATTATGCTTTAGGTATAGACTTATATAAGCCCTCTTGATAGAGGATTTTTTATTTTATGGTGTTTAAGTTTTATTTAATTTATTTAATTACTAAATTATAACAGAACGATTAAATACTATCATTTTAAATAAAGTAAGTAAAAAATATGAGTAACACAGCCCTTAATAACATAGTAAGTAGAATAAAAAGACTTTTAAATACAACGGTAATTTCTGGAACCTATACTGATACCGACCTAGAATACTACACACAAGACGCGGTTTCTTTTGTGGAAAATGATTATGATGGTTTTGGTGATTATGAAGTTATTATAGCTAGTGGTATTTTTCCTGTTCCTACTGATTTAGATTCTGTTTTATTGTCTTTAAAAGGGGCATCTCTTGCTAACATTTCTTTAATTCAGGGTAGTATTGCAGATGCAATTATGGTAAAAGCAGGAAGTATTACCTTAGACACTACAAAAGCATTACGTCAAAAAGGAGCAGAAGCAGATAGAATAGAAAAAATGTATCAGAATATTATAGATAATTTATTAATGGATGTAGTAGGTGCTTCTTCCATAGGTTCTAGGATAGATAATTATATCAGTTATTCAAACGAAGAAAAACATGCAGAAAGTTTATTATAATTTTTTTGAGAGGAATTATTATGAGTGATCAAACGGTAAGTATTATTTTAGGTGGTATTTTAGCTTTGGGTACTATTTTTGCTGGTGGTTATATTATTAAAATTAAAGCAGTATTAATAGAAGCAAAAGATGTATTAGTGGCTGTTTATAATGTAATAGATGATAAAGCTACACCGGAAGAAATTGCTGTATTAAGAGGCGAAGTAAAAGAGTTTTTAAATTCCATTAAGGCTTTTAAATAAACAATTATGTTTTTACGGAAAATTTAAAGAGTAATTATGCCTTTTATTAAAACATCACATGATATTTTATTTCAAAAACACATACAAACTTTACTAGATGATATTGGAAGGCCTATTTATGTTTATAAAAAAAATCCAGATAAAACGTCATGTGCTTGGTGTATACAAGACCCTGCTTCTAAAAAGTCATCTGGTAAACCCGCTACTGGAAAAGTTTGGAACACTCATGCTAATTATACCTCTAGCTTTGTTTGTCCAGAATGTAATGGCGTGTTTTATTTAAATGCTACTACTATTCTTACTATTGCAAAAGTTATTATTCAAGATATTTCTGGTGAACAATTTGATAAAGGTAAAGCATTTTATTTTAAACCAGGCACAAAAAGATTATATGGTAAATTATCAGAGATTTTAGTTACACCTACGGATTTAAATTCTGAGTGTATTTTGAGTGATGCTATTAAAATTATTATTGACAATGTAGATCATAAATTAGTTTCAATGAATCAACTAGGAATAAAGGATAAATATTTATTTGAGGCTATTGTTGAAAGAATGGATGTATTAGAGTAGTTAAGATGGGAAAGGAAAATTATGGAACAGGCAACACATCAACAAAAAATAATGTTCCCTTTAAGTTTTATAAGTATGATAGAGGGAGAAAAAAATAAGGTAGTTATCTCTTTTTTAAATCAGGTTGATATGAAGTTTGATATTTTAATGAGAGATAACCCTGAAAAAAAAGAAAGTTTATTGGATGCAAAAAGAGAATTACGTAAGTTATTTTTAGATTCTATTAATGGTTTTTCTCGCTTATCTAAAAAAATTCTTACAGATTATATAGAACAATCTAATTACTTTGAGAAATACGCAATACAAAGTCAATTAATCCACGAGCCTAAAGGTATCGAGGCTTGTCAAAGCCAAGTTGATTAGACTAAGCAAAAGCTACGTTATTTAGGTTATAACACCTACAGATATTTATCCTAGTTTGTAGCTCTGTTGTCTATTATTAAACAATTTTGTGGATATGAAATAGTGTGATAGATGTAAAAAGCCTTTATAACATTGTCTAAGGATAATTAATCCGAAAGGAGACACGTAACTTGAGAGTATACGTAGTAAACCAAAGAAACCAACCATTAATGCCTTGTGGAACTGTTAAGGCTAGAAAATTATTAAAACAAGGTAGAGCTAAAGTTTTTAAAAGAACACCATTTACAATTCAGTTATTATTTGCAACCGGTGAAACAAAACAAGAAATAGTATTAGGTGTTGATGCGGGAAGTAAAATAATTGGTTTATCGGCTATAACAGATAAAAAAGAAGTGTTTTCAGCAGAAGTTGAACTAAGAAATAATATTGTAGATTTATTATCAACCCGTAGGCAAAATAGAAAAACAAGACGTAATAGACTAAGATATAGACAACCACGGTTTTTAAATCGTGTGGGTAGTAAAAAGAAGGGTTGGTTAGCCCCAAGTATTGAGAATAAAATACAAACCCATTTAAAAATTATAGAAAAAATTCATAAAATATTACCTGTAACTAAGATTGTTGTTGAAACAGCAAGTTTTGATATTCAAAAAATTAAAAACCCTAAAATATCAGGGCAAGAGTATCAACAAGGAGAGCAGTTGAATTTTTATAATGTTCGTGAATATGTATTTTTTCGAGATGAACATCAATGCCAAGGTAGAAAAGATTGTAAATGTAAAATTCTTAATGTTCATCATATTGAAAGTAGAAAAACCGGTGGAAATTCACCCAATAATTTAATTACTCTTTGTGAGGAATGTCATCGGGCTTTTCACGAAGGAAAATTAAAACTTAATTTGAAACGTGGTAAATCTTTTCGAGATGCAGCTTTTATGGGAATTATGCGCCGTACTTTTTATAATAAATTAAAAGAACTATATTCCCAAGTCCAACTAACTTATGGATATATTACTAAAAACATTAGAATTACTAACCAGTTACCTAAAGGACATAGAATTGATGCGTTATGTATTACTGGTATTCCAACGGTTAAGAGATTAAATACTTGGTTTTTTATAAAACAAGTAAGAAAACATAATAGACAAATACATAAGGCTAACATATTAAAAGGTGGAAAAAAGAAACTTAATCAGGCACCATATTTAGTAAAAGGATTTAGATTGTTTGATAAGGTTGAGTTTAATGAAAAAGAATGTTTTATATTTAGTAGACGGAGTAATGGTTACTTTGATTTAAGAACATTAGAAGGCGTTAAAGTACATGCAAGTGCAAGTGTTAAAAAATTAAAGTTATTAGAAACTAGAAAAGTTTTATTATGGGAAAGGAGAACGCAGGGTTTTGGGATGTAGGTGTGATAGTAATTTCCTGCTAATATTTTATGAAAAATAACAACAAAATGACATGAAATAATTACCATGTTAATGTTTGAAAAGCTCTTTAAAAGTTATACCAAAGGTACTGGTAGAAAGTTTACCAAGTTAAAGCGAGATTTAAAGTCTGGGCAGGGTTTATTTGCTGATGCAGTTAAGGACGCGGCAAAAGATACTGCTAAATATACCGCAAAAGAAGTATTTAGAGATTATTTTAAAAAAAGAGATGGTATATTTAAAAGAGCTATAGAATTAGGTTTTGTGGTTAATTTTCCTTATGAGGTTTCTTTTCCAGACGAAGGAAAGCTAGATAGTTACATCCGTAGATATGGTGATAATAATAAGAAAAAAAGTATTCATAACCCTAGAAAATATATACCTTATTGGAGATTTTTAACTTTTGGTTGGGGTAAAAAAGGTGGTTATAGAAAAGATAGATATGAAGTTTTTATTAAAGTAATGGATAGAGAAACAGGAGAAACATTTATAACTTCTCCTTTTAATAGAAAAGTAAGGCGTTCAAAGCAATATCAAGTTTTGTTTGTAGCAAGGCATCCAGGTAGAGAAGCAGCAAATTGGATTACAGAACTACAAAGTGATTATGTACAATATTTCTATCAGGTTTTAGATACTAACATATCAGCAGTTGTTGAATCTTATAACTTATAAAGTTAGGAAATAAATGGTTTTAGGTGATATAGCAAATTTATATTTATCTGTTTATAAGCATGTAGAAACAGAACTTATTATTGCTGGATATATTGTTTCAGGTGGAGGTGTTACTTTAATTGATGCTTATCCTGATGAACAACAAATATTACAAATAAAATATAGGGCTGATGCTTTAAATAATGGTAATGAGATTTTTTTGCCTGTTATTAGTGTAGAACAAGGTGGTAGAATAAGTGCGGTAGATTTTGAATTAGGTAATAAAACAGTAGAATTAAATGTGCCAGTTATATTTACTATTTTTGCGGAAACAAATTTACAATCAAAACAATTAGCTAATGCTTTATTTGATGTGATGCAGAATGAAATTAGTTACTATGATTATGATGTAGATTTTTCCAACCCCCCTGTGAGTGGGACTTTGCTAGTAAATGATTACGAACTTGTACCTGTTAATTTTTTAGAATCAGAAAACCCTGCTCTTAAATATGGATATGATTGTTACTTTAATATAAGTAAATTAAAGATATAAAATATAATTGGATATTATTTTTTTAATAATTAAGGAGAAAGATAGATGGCTAATACTAAGCCTACTCGTATTCAACATTCTGGTGTTGCTCTTTATATTGATGAGAACCAAGCTAAAAGAATAGAATCTTTTAGTGCGGATTCTTCTTTTAAAGACGAACAAATATTAGAATTGGCTAACTCTGGTGTAGCTGAATTAATAAGTGATTTAGACACCGTAGGAACCAGTATAAATGCACATGATTTTGGTTCTATAGATAATTTTGCAAAACTTGTTAATATGTATACTACTCTAGATGACAATGAGAATTTACTTTTAGATGATTCTCGTTTTGATAATGCACAAGTAGATTTTATTATACAAGTTACTAGTGGTACTTCTACTAATGCTTTGGCTGCAAGTATGTGGTGTGGTAGTCAGGCCTTAACTGGCTTTACCATGAATTTTAATGCAGATGGTAATGCTTCTGAATCTTATACCTTAGAAGGCGATTATAAACGTTGGTTCTTAAATGCCTATCGTGATACTAAAGTTGTTAGTGGCACTATGTTAAATCCTACAACCGCAAAGATTACTGGAAAAACATTACAAACTGGTTATACTCCTTTAATAGTAACGGTAAATAATCTTATAGTTGCCGATACTGCTGCAGGCCAAACAATTACTTGTACGGATAGTGGTTCTGATACAAACGTAACTGCAAGTCCCGCTTTAAGTTTAGCTTCTGGTGATAGAATTAGACTTGTATACGCTAAAAATGTACCGGCTTCTTTTTCTGCTTTATCTACTACACCTGCTGGTTTAGGTGCATTACGTAGAGGCATGATTGATATTTATTTATTTAATCCTACTAGCGGCACAGAGGAAAAAGTATTACGGTTACAAAGTGTTTCTATTAATGGTTCTTTGGATCGTTCTACTGAGGTTGAACTTGGAACTGAGAAGCCTTACTCTAGAACTTTAAATAGACCTATTAGTGTTGAAGTAACCGCAGAAGCCTTAATGACTGATTTGGAAGTTTTTGCTAAACTGGCTAATTTAGAATCTAGTTATGATGCAATGACCTTAAATCAAATAAGTTGGGATTCTTTATCTAGTAATACTAAACTTATAGTTAAAGAATATAAATCGGAAACTTCTCATACTGCTGCTAACTTATTAAGAACAGTTGTAATTACTGGTTTATCTGTTACTTCTACAAATGATAATGCTTCGGTTGGTGATAATACTACCGTTTCATTTACATTAAAAAGTGATAATTTCTTAGTATCTGGTAGTGGAGTAACACCTTTTCTTTAGTAGTTAACAGCTAGGGCTTCGGCCCTAGCTTTAGTTTTAAGTTTTATAGTTATTAAATTTATGGTTAAGTAAGGATTCCCGCATGGGTTCAGAGGATAAATTGAAGCTATTATTTTTATTTTAAGGTAAAATTATCCTAAAATAAGTAATAGCTTTTTTTATATGTATAGGCAAATAATGAAAAATAATGGTAAAGGATGGTAAAAAATGGAAGAAGTAAAAGATGAGATTTTAACGGAAGAACAAAAGGCAGCTTTAGAGGAAAAAAATCTGGAAAAAGAAATAGAAGAAATTACTAAAAATGTTAGTCCTGATTTTAATGCTGGTCAAGTTGCAGAAGCAGAAGCACAAGTTATTTTAGATTATAAAATATACGAAAGTGTTAAGTTTGGTAAAATAAAAATTAAGTTCCCTAATCTTGCACAAGATGCAGAAATAAAAAAATATTATGCTTCTATTTTTAATGATCTTTTAATGAACTCTAAATTACCTACGGTAAATAAATTAATGTTTATATTAGAAGAAAAAGGAATATGGACAAGTGAAGATGAAAAACGTATGGAAGATTTAAGAGAATGGTATATTAATAGAACCATTATGATAGAACAAATTAAACTTAAAGGCAAGAAAGTAAAAACTGATAAAGAAAATATTGAAGCGTTGTTAAAAGAACGTGATGATTTTTATAGAGAATTAATACAAAAAATGATCACTAGAACTACCTTATTTGAAAATACCATAGAGAAACGTGCGGAAGAAGCTATGTTTAAATTTAAAATGGTATTATGTTGTTTTGATAGGGATGAAAAACAAATATGGTCTAGTGTGGATGATCTTAATACCGGTGATGCTAATACGGAATTTGAACAACTGATGGTAGAGTGTATTAATTTCTGGCGAGGCGTACCAATCCCTTTATCCGTAAAATCGCTGTAAGTCCTGAATGGCAGCAGCGATATTCATTGAGTAAAGAGAGCAATATTCCTTTTATGGAAGGCACGCTTATAGAATTTAACACCAATAAATTACACTTGATACATTATTTAGATTTATACAAAAAAATAAGAGAAATAGATGATAAGGATAGACCAGCAGAAGTAGTTGTTAATAATATCTACTTATGTGATGATTGGTTACAACGTTATATGGCCAAGTTAAAAGAAAAAAATAAAACTATGCAATCACAATCCGGTGGTAAAAGAACAGAAAGAGAACAATTTAATTTTTAATGATCGTTTAAAATAGCAAAGAAAAAAATAGAACAGAAAGTAAGAATATGGCATTAAATAGTTTTAGTAAAATATCTATTGTTGACGCTTTTAATCAATTATCTGAAAGTGTTAAAGAAGCTAAAAAAGAATTAGATAGTTATAAAGATGCTAGTTTAAAAAGTGAAAAAGAAATTGTTGAACAAACACAAAAGCACTTGGAAAAAATAGCAGAATTAACACAAGCTAAATCTTTATTAGGTGAGAGATTAAAACAAGAAAGGTCTGATGTAAAAGCTATACATGCGGAATTACAGAAGGTTGTTGATTTACATCGTGCTGCTCAACAAATGAAAAGTACAAATAAGCCTGGTTCTGCTCCTTATAAAGCCGCTTCATTTTTAATTGATTCTACTACTGGTGATTTAACATCTTTAGAAGAAAAACATAGAGTAGCTGCTGATCAACTTTTAAATTCCGAAAAGCAAGCTATTGTTACTAAAGAAAAGCTAAATAATGAAATAAAGAATCAACGTAAAAATATATTTGATCTTACTAAAACCCAAGAACAACAGAATGAGGCTTTACTTAACTTTACCAGACGAATGGATATTGCTATACAGAAGATTGTAACATATAGAATAGCATTTGGTATTTATAGAGAAGTGACTAAAGCCTTAAATGATGCTAAGATTGAAACTTTTGCTATTAATGATGCTTTAGGAGAATTAAAAAAAGTACTTGATGCTGATGCTGATACTTTCGATACCATTAAAGAAAGAGCATTTGATATGGGTATTGCTTTTGGTAAATCTGCGTCGGAAATTATAGCTAATATGGTTATCTTTGCTCAACAGGGTTTAAATTTGGAAGGAATTTTAAACAGAACAGTTGCATCATTACTTTTAATGGCATCTTCTACTTTAAAAACTTCCGAAGCAGTTGAAGCATTAACTGCTGTTGTAGAGGCATATCCTGAATTTCAAAATGATGCTATAGCTGCTGTTGATAAATGGTCTGCCGTTGCCGCCACGTCTCCTGTTGCGGTTACTGATTTGGCCAACGCTATGAAAAACATTGGTATTACTGCTAGTGAGGTTGGTGTTACTTTAGATGAATTAAATGGTATTGTAACTTCTGTTAATGCTTCTACTCGTAAATCAGGTCAAGCTATTGGTAATTCTTTTAAAACTATTTTTGCTTATGTTCAAAGAGATGAATCTGTTAAGGCTTTACAGAACGTGGGTATTCAAGTAATGAAAACTGCAACGGAATTTAGACCTTTTGGTGATATATTAATAGATATTAATACTAAATGGGCAACTTTAACGGAAACACAACGCTCTAATATTTCACAAACTTTAGGTGGGGTTAGACGTTATACTGATTTTATGGCTTTAATGGAGAATTTTGATGGTTATATTTCTGCTACTGCTACTAGTTTAACTTCACAAGGAGATGCTGTAGCTAGAACTATTCCTCAACTTGAAAAATATCAAACTCAAATAGATTCTACTAAAACATCTATTGCTGAATTTTCAACTACTATTTATGAAAAAACATTTATACCTGCTATTAGTGCTTCTTTAAAAGAGGTTGCTAAATTTTTAATTGTAATGCGTGATATGCCTAGTGTTATAACTACTGGTGCTATTGTATCTGCTGTATTAGTGGCCGGATTAATAAGACTTAGGATAGCGATGCAAGCAGTTGGGAATGAGGCCGTTCTTGCTTCTATAAAATTAAATGGTTTTAAAGCAACGGCAATAGCTTTAACTACTGGTGTTAAAGCAACTCAAATAGGAATGACAGGTGCTGCTGCCGGAATGACAGCTTTAAGTACTGCTGCTGGTGGTGTAGGTATAGCTTTAGCAATTATTATTCCTTTATTGACCTCTTATTTTATTGGTGTTAATAAAGATAAAGAAGCAATAGAAGATTTTAATAATGCGATGCAAGAGAATATTGAAGCAATAGAGGAAACCATACGTGCTAGAAAAGCTGCTGATTTTAGTTTTTTAAGTGCTGATGAGTTAATACAGCTTACTAAATTAAGAACTGAACAACAACAAATAGCTGATAATTATGCTTTAATAGAAAAAGAACGTGCAGCAAGAGCAGGCAATAGGTTTGGTGTAATGGAATTAATGGGTGTTTCGCCTACATTAAATTTAATTGAAGCTAAACAATCTTTAAAACAACTAGAAGAAGACGCTAAAAATACACAAAAACAAATAGATGATTTAAAAAATGGGGTAACAGACACAACAAAAGAATTTACCGTGTTTGGTAAAGAACCAAAAAAAGTTACTTTAGATGTTTTAACTAGTGAAGAAAGACAAAAAAAATTAAATGAATTACAAGATAAACTACAAAATATAAATTCTTTAATAAATAAGAAAAAAATTGCTGGCTCTACTTTTGATGAGTTAGATTCTGCTTCAAAAGCTGCTAATGAACAACTTCGTCTTTTAGATAAACAAATGACTGCAATTTTAAATAGAGAAACGCCAGGTACTGATTTAAGAGATTTAAGTAAATATGCAGATAAAATTTTTGATATTATAACAAATACGGAACGTATTGGTAATGTAATAGATCGTAATAGGATTCGTGCTAAAGCTGCTGGTGAAAGTTTTACGGAACAAGGCGTAGCTTTAAAAGCAATGGAAAAGAACCTTGAAGATATACAGGGTTTAATTCAAGAAATAGATACACAAACGGCTTCTAAAAAAATGTTATTAGAATTTGCACAAGCAAATAATATTTTTGGAACAGCAGTTAATAAATTAGAAAGTGATTTAACAGCTTTAGTAGAAGATAAAAGGCAGTTAGAAGGTAAATTATTAGAAACGGAGAAAAAATTTACTGCTCAATTAGAAAGTGAACGTATTATTTATGAGCAACAACTTTCAATGAGAAATGCTGGTTTAATAACTTTAGAAAGAGAAAAAGCTATTGAAAATGCACGATTGAGTATTTTAGGTTCTTATGGTCGTGGTTTTGGTAAATTAAATTCTCAAAAAGCACTTGATCTTTATGTTACTAGTCGTATTTTGCAAGAAGAAATGAAGATATTAGACAGACAACGTGAGAGTATTATAAATGATGATAAACGTGCTAAAGAAGCTATAAAATTAGGAAAATCTACTAAAAGCGTTCAGGAACAAGCTGATGCAGCGTTAGAAGTAGAGAAAAAACTTGTTGCTATAGATAAAGAACGTTTTTTACTTTATGGTAAGATGAGTGTTCAAATAAATAAAATGACGGAGAATATACAAGCAGAAATAGCTACTGCTTTTGGTGCTGCTTTCTCTTCTTTGCCTGGAAATATAGTAAAAAATAAAGTTGCTTTAGATGAAATAAATAAAGAAAGAAAAGAAGCAGAGGCCGAACTTGCTATAGCTATAAATTCTAATGATAAAGCTGCTGTTACTGCTGCTAGAAATAGAATTATTGATTTAGAGAACCAAATAAAACAATTAAAACCAGCTTGGGTAGATATTTTTGGTAATGTTGGAGAAATAGCTATTAGAAGATGGGGAGAACAATTTGCCAATGCTATTTTAACAGATAAAGGTGCAGAGATTTTAGCTGGTGGTATCATTCCTTCGTCTATGATTGGTGCAGGAAAGTATTATGATGCTATTGTTAATTCTAGTTTAATTGCATCTAAAGTAATGAATGGTCAGAAATTTATTGGAACAGGAAATACAAGTAGTGGTGTTCAATATGGTAAATTTGAAGATAAAAATGGTAATCGTTATCTGGAAAAATTAGATACTACCGTTGTTGATGTTGGAGATAAAGTTGCTAATAAATGGGAAATAGCTCTGGAAACCGGTGGTAATTTAGCTGCTGTGTCTATTATAAAAGCAATGGGAATAGGTACTGGTGAAGTTTCTAATGCCCTTGCTAATTTTGGTGGTATGTTGGGTAGTGCTGGTATGAAAGAAATAGCCGGTGGTACATTAGGTAGTTTTGCTGGGCCATTAGGTACAATAGCAGGAAGTCTTTTAGGTGCTGCTGTTGGTGGGTTATTTGAAAAAGACCTTACACCTGCTTTAAAAGATAATACTAGTGCTTTAGCAAGTAATACCACAGCGGTAGAGAATAATAATGAACTTTTAGCTTTACAGCGTGAATTTATAAATGCTCCTACAAATTATACCCCACCAGGGCTTTATGGTGTTACAGGGGCACAGGTAGGTGCTATTAATGTTCATGTTTATGGTGGTAATAGTTCTAATGCTAATGATATTGCTAATGCAGTTGCAAAGGCAGTAGATGATAAAATAAGTCAAACAGCAAATAGAAGTCAAACAAGAGCTAGTAGATTTGGTAGTTAAAAGAGGTAAAATAAGGAGTAGAAATGAGCATTAATAGAATTAAATTTACCGATACAGCAGGTGCTAATGAATATATTTTACCTATAAATCCAGAATCTGTTGACTTATTAGCTGATGATAAATATGAACTTTTAAGTACTTTAGATGGGGCCATAGTAAAGAGTAAAGCATATTTTGATGATAGAGTTAGATTTTTGCGGTGGCCCTACTATCCTTATACTAACACTACTTTTTTAGGTATGATTTCCGTACTTAAAACTTATAAAAATCTCGATAAAAAAATGGATTTACAGGATATAGATACACCTTTTAGTTACGGTTCTAGATTTATTCGCATTATAGATGTTAAGAATAATGTTTTACAAGGTGGTAAATTAAGAGTAAACATGGAAGTTTCTTATGTATATACACAAAGTTACTAATTCTTTTTAATGAAATCAAGGAAATAATATGATACCTTATGCTTTTGCTAATAGTTTTGATCCTAAAAATACAAAAGATGTAGTACCAATATTTAGAGTAAAACAAACTAATACTCCATTTACCGTTAAAAGTTCTGGTATTGAATTAAAGCGTTATACCATGTCTAATACTAGTATTCCTGATTTTACCGGATTAACTAACTTAACTTTAATTGATACATTGCGAGTACCTATTATTGGTTTTTATTCTGCTAATGGTGCACCTATAGGTTTTCATTATACGGATAATTTTGCTTTTAAATACAGTGGTTATTTTTACACTGATTTTCAAGGGTCACTTTCTTCCATAACACATTTTTTTAAGGCTTATGGTTTTGGCTACATTAGAGTTAAGATAGGAAGCACTTATATCCTCGGAACGGACACTACATTTAAAGATTTAAGTGCAGATGCTGGTGTAGAAGGAAAACTTAGATTAAACAGATATACTTGGTATTCAATAGTAGTAGAATATTATACTTTAAGTGGAGAAGCTGGTTTTACCCTTTTATGGAAAAATACCGATAGCAGAAAATATATACCAGTATCAGCAGGATGTGTTTCTACTACTCAATCTTTTTTAACAAGCACAGAAGTAAAAAATGTATTAGGTGTTTCTCGTTCTGAACAACTTGGTACGGTACATGAGCTATCTTTTACTTTACCAATGGTTACTAGTGGTAGCACTTTAGAAGGTTATTACTATAATACTTTTTGGGATCAATATAGACATTCTACTTTAGATATTGGTTTAAAAAAGTTCAACATGATAGAATTTGAAGCAGGCTATTATCATAATTCTACTTCGGAATATATTAAAAAATTTATTGGACATATTAAATTAATAAAACCAGATCGACAAAATAATAAATTAGAAATACAATGTGCTGGTTTTGAAGATTTTTATAAAACAACTTTAAATTTAAATTATCCTGATGTATATGATTATTGGAATGCTGAATATGCAGGGCAAGGTGTTTCTAAAACTACTCCAAACGGTTTAGATTGTCCTACTACTTATGATGGTTGGGAATTATATAAAGCATTTGAGTCTCTTTCTATTCGTGCTGGTATTGACCCCACTTTATTTTTAAAGAAGAAAACATTTTTAAATAGTAGTAATGTAGTTATTTCTGGTACAAACAGACATATAGAAGAAACATATCCTAAAGCAATTATTTTAGATACAAGTATTAATTATGGTAATTCAAATGTAGTAGCGCAAGAAATAGGACTTCCTTCTGATGATGAATATGTAATGAAATCTAATTTTGGAGATTTTCTTTTTGATTATATTAACAACATAACAGACGTTTATGGTTGGAGATGGGGTTGTAATTCATTTTATGATGGTACACCTTATTTAAAAGCTAATAATAATCCTTATATGATAATTAATGCTAATAATCCTAATAATGCTCCAACAAGTCAGTGGGTACAATATCCAGAGATTAATTCTTTATCTGGTAAATATATTCAAAATGTAAATTCTTCTTCTTTGTATAATGTTTCTTTTGCTGGATCAAAAATAAATTTAGTTATAGTTGGGCATAATGATACAGGTGGGGGATGTGAAATTGTATCTATAATTGCTGATAATACAATAAAAGTTAAAAATATAACAGGCACAATTATAGTAGATTCTTTTGTTTCCATTGATACCATAGTAGGAGAAGAAACAAATACTATTGCTGATGTTGCAGATATAGGAAGTGGTTATTATCATATTACTTTTGATGCAAATTATGTAAATAAACCTTTAATTGGCGGGGATATTAAAACTATAACTTTTAGAGCAAAAATTTATGATAGTACAAATACATTAGTCCAAACAACTTATCATAGTAATTATTTTTATAATGATTATACACGTTTAATTTTACCAGATAACTATAAAAATAAAAAATTAACTATAAGTACAAATCGTTTATACTATGATGGTATTGATCCTAAAACCAGTAAAAATCCTGTAGTAATACCTTTAGCTAGTAATTTAGTTTATGGAAATTATCGTTTATCTATTGAAAAATATCCAGTAAATAGTGATGTTATAAAATTAGATGCTTTAATGGTGTATGATAATAATTCTAGTAAAATAGTTAATACTTTTTATACAGGTGATGCAGTAGTTAGTGGTACGGTAATTAGTTTAACGGTGGAAGATTCTGGTATTGATTTAAGAAACGATACCATAGTTATAGGTAGAGCATTAGGTGTAGAAGTTCCTGGTGGTGATGAAGATAGACCTATAAATCCCAATAACCCAACTAATAGATACATTACAAGCCGTGCAGTAGATGTTGCTAGTATTTATGATCCTAACGCATTGAACTATGTTGGGAGACCTATGCAAACAATACAGATAGCACCGGAAATAGCATCTACCGATAGAGCTAATTATTGGGCATCTTCCTTTATAAATAAATATCGTTATCCACGTAAGTTTCCAGAGTTTTCAGCTTTAGGTCATCCTTTAATGGAGATTAATGATTGTATTTCTCTTGTAGATGAGGGTGGTAATCTTTTAGGAGCAAATGATAGATTCTGGATTACCGGAATAGAAGATGAATATGCAAATACAAAATATGTTAGTACATATTCTACTACTACTTTTGAACCTTGGGAATCTTTTACTCCAAGAACGAACCCTGATGTTGCTGATTTTGATAATAAAATTATTGATAATATAAAAATAACTAATGGTGGTATAAAAACTAATCCTTATAATCCATATCGTTCAGAACTTTATGGAATATTTATACAAATACAATATGATTTAGTTTTAGATGGTTTTGTAAAAATAGATATTTGTTCCGTAGAAAGACCTGATATAGTTGTTGCTACTTTATTGAATCCTACTGGCGATGGTGATTTAGGATGGCAAAGACAAGACGCTAGTAAAAATTATATAGTAACTTGGGATGGGGTAGATTCTTTTGGGAAATGGAATCAGTATGTTAGTAAAGAAATGGAATTTACGGAAACTATAGGTAAAGGTTATTATGCTCACGCAACACGTAAATATATGGTTGTTCCTAGTATTTCTGATTTACCTTCTTATCATGTAGGTAAATTTTTTATTAAATTTAGTGTAAAAATAAAAGGTTCTTCTGTACCACTGATATATTATTCTGATGATATTAATTTAAATTTAACTAATTATGATGCTACTAGTACTATAGAAACAGATGATAATTTTAAAGGATATTTATATACACATATAGGTAGGAATTATATTTTTGATGATAGAGCAACATTAAGAGTGGAATGTTATCCTACACTTAAAAGACCGGAAAATTTTTATCCAACTTTATCTTTTAATGATAGTGCTCCTTATAATGGTGATAATTTTTCAAATCAAATAACACTTCTTGCATTAGATGAACGAACAATGCAAGTAACAATTGATGCCTATCATTTTGTTTTTGCTGCTGGTCAATATCGTGATGATTTAACTATAAAATTTATATCATTAAATGCAGAAGAAGCACAAACATATTTTTCTGAACAATCTTTTAAAAATTATTATGGTAATAATAGTTATAGTTTTTATATTAATCCTACTTATTATGGGTACGATTATGAATTTACTAAATATTTTTCTGCGTTAGCTATGGAACATATAAAAAGTGATCCTAATAATAAAATTTATGGTGCACATTATATTTATGTTAAAATAAATGCTAGAGATAAATCTGGTAGAAAATGTATTTTAAATGTGCCTTCTAGTGGTATGAACGCTCAGGCTGGTTTTATAGAAGAAGAAGGTTTTTGGATTTTTTGGGTTGATGACACACATGGCTATCCTGCTAAATATTTATGGAGTTTTGCTGATGCAGATAAATTTATATTTCAAGATTCAACTGGAAAAGATATTGTACGAAATTCTGATTGTGGTATTACTTATTTACCATTTGGTAATGGCTTAGCTCTTATACAAGTTTATCCTAAGAAATATGCAGACGGAACAGATTGGACTTAATTTTTAAAGGATACTTATGCAAAAAACGGTAAAAACAATATTAGATAGAATAGATGCAATAAACCCTAAAAGAGATTTAGGTATTACACAATTAAGTAAACCTATTGTATTTTCTTATAGAGATGTAGTAGATGTAAATGATGAAAATATAGTAAATATCTCTTGGAAAAAACGTTACTATAATTATAATCGTGGGGATTATTTTGCATTAGACCCATATTCCTTTAATGCTTATACTAGTAAAATATATAAAACAACACTAGCAACAGATAAAGGAAATATAGTAGATTATGCTGATATTGCTTATGCTAATATTCAATATGGAACTTCTTTGTATGTAGAAAACAACACATTAGTTAGCTTTAAAATAGAAATACCAGATAGTAGTATAACCATTTATGTAAATGGTACGGAAATATTTAAATCAGAAGATGATTCTCCTTATATTTCAAATCAAACAGTTATTTCTTTACAACAAGGTTGGAATGATATTTACGTTTACGTATACACTAAAGCTAAAAATACCAAAATAATGTTAATAGGTAATTTAGCAAAAAAGGTTAGTGCTTGCTTACCGGTTGATTTTGAAGGGCCAGGCACACCAGAGTGGGCAGATAGCAATCCTGTTAGTTTAGAATATATTGATCCTAAAAATTCACCAAACTTACAAATAGTATTAAGATGGAATAATCCTATTTATACAAACGTAGAATCTGCTAATAGTATAGCTGGTTGGGGTTTATATTTAGTAAATGATAGAGTTAAACTTACTGATGGCTCTAGCGATATAACTATAGTTTCTGGTTGGGGTTCCGGTACTAACCTTTATTCTTTTATGGTAAGTGGAGACAAACGTTTAAATTTTTATACTGGATTATACCTTACTGGTACATCTAGTGCTTTAAGTGGTAAGGTTGTTAGTGGCACCTCTTATCCTATTGGGGCAAATAGTGAAACAAAAGTTGATCTTACTACTACATATAATTCAAGTTTCGTTTTTAATGTAGCACAAAGAGATAGAACAATTACTTTTAGAGATATAACAAAAGTAAATGAAATATTAAATACTAGTGCTAAAACTAATGTTATTTCTGGTACTATAACATCTAATTTTGTACATGGTCAAACTTATTTAGTTACCATAGATGCTTTTGATGATAGCATGAATAAAAATAGATCAGATTTTGCTGATTTTCAAACAATTAAAATACACCCTAGTAATTATGGTTATCCTGGTTCTGTACCACAAGCAATGTTAGATAATGCTGGTGTGTGGAAAGGTGATTTAAAAGCAATATATGGTAATGTTTTAAATCCAGAATATTGGCCGGAACCTAAATTACAAGTACGTGGCTATAAGGTATATGATCAACCTAATTGGAAAGATAAAAGCCATTGTGTTGGTACATTTCCTTTAAATGTTTCTGGTTCTGGTACGGAAGTGCATATAAATAAAAGAAAATCAGGCACGGAATGGTTAACTTTATTGGATGCTACGGCTTATACTTTTTATATTTCTTGTTATGATTGGTATGGTAATGAAGAAGTAGGGTATAATCATGGATATACTTTAACTACAAATATAACCGGTACTACTTCCGTATCAATAAAAACATCACAAGGCAATGGTTCCGTAGAATTAGATAGCACAACAAACACATTAAAAATATATGCAGACATTACGCATTACGCATCAGGTATTGATTAGGGCAGACACCACACACTAGACATTAAATAGGATTGATATTACACATTAAATAGAGTTTTTATTTTTAAAAGGACTTAATATGGCAAAAACAGAAGTAGGTAGATTTGGTAATTTAAATGGTAACTATGGTTTAAGTTCTGATGTTATAGGATTAGCAATAGGAGAATACTATGCAAACACACCAAATTTAGTTTATAGATCAGATATTGGAGAATTAAGTTTTAATATTTATAGTACTCCATATATGAAATTAGAATATAATAGCGGAACTCCCCG
>Ga0265293_10003927_pt1 | contig 26960 bp, 27 predicted proteins | sample Munlanlewell138R_FD_192505 | JGI IMG/M metagenome (GOLD analysis project Ga0265293, IMG submission 192505) | Leachate microbial communities from a municipal landfill in Southern Ontario, Canada - Leachate well 138R | ecosystem: Engineered > Solid waste > Landfill > Unclassified | place: Canada...
AGTATAGTAGCTACTTCTGTAATCATACGACCGAAAGTTTTACCCTCTGCATCAATCAAAACCCATTTTTGATCGATTTGTTCAGAAGTTGCAATTTTTGTAAATTTCATGACCTTAGAACCTTTCGTTTTATTTTATTGCGGAAGTATAACCATATAAGCTTAAATATAGCTTTATTTATGGTTATTTTAAGCTTATGTTTGATGTGTTTTCAATAGTATTATTTTGCCTAGTTCCCACGCTCTGCGTAGGAACTCATATATCTCTGAGCTAAATGTATATATAGGCTCCCACGCAGAGCGTGGGAGCCAGAGAAGCCAGAGAAAGGTTAAAACTGCATTTGCGAGAAGAGATTAAGAAACATTACCAGTCCAAAACCTAGCAAAATCACAGCTGAAACGATGTTAATCGAGTATGAAACTCTAGGCGAGATCCTATGTTTAGACTTATGTACTAGATATGGCATGATGGTTATCCAAAGTGCTATGGCACTAAGCATTCCAAAGAGAGTAATAAACATCTCTAGCTCTTTTGATGCTACAAAACCTGAAACACTTAACCAAAAACCAATAGTGTATGGATTAACAAAAGTTAATGTTAAACCTTTTATATAGAGCTTTGGATAATTGCTTTTCTTAGAGGCTTTACTCACTTTTTGTTTACTACTTCTACTTTTAAAAATAGAATAAGCTAAATAAATAAGAAATATAGCTCCAAAAAAAGATAAAGAGTTTAAAATGTAGGGTTGTTTAAAAAAAGTTACAAGTCCAAGCATGATCAAAAACAAGTAGATAATATCAGAGCTCATTGCTCCAAGACCTATTGTTACAGCACTTTTGTACTCTTTTATAGCTTCATTCATTATAAGAATATTGATCGGACCCAGTGGAACTGCCGCACCAAGTCCGAGTAAAAATCCTTCAAAAAAGGAGAGGATCAATTAATCTCCATCGTACTCAGAAAAATCCTCTTTGCTAACTCCACACTCAGGACAAACCCAATCATCAGGAATATCTTCAAACTTAGTCCCCGGTGCTATATCACCATCTGGATCTCCAATCTCTGGATCATAGATCCATCCACAGACATCACAAATATATTTTTTCATCATCTCTTCCTTATGTTTTTTTTAGATTATATAGCATTTGCTATAAATATGCAATAACTAATGAACCTCAACAAGCCTTGTCTCTAAGCTTGAATCTTGTAAATAAACTATATATCCATTTACCTTTTGTTTTGTAATCTCTTTTATTGCCTCTATATAGTACTTTATTTGTGTTTTATGCGCCTCTACGTCACTATATCCAGTTTTATAATCCATAACAGTAAAACTTCCATCTTTTTGTTTTATTAGTAGATCTATATAGCGAAGATTATTGTTATAACGGATGGCTTGTTCTTTGTAGATCTCATCACTCACAAGTGAAGTGAATTTCTCATTTTGAAGTAGTTTAACTACTCTGTTTTCTATCTCTTGGATCTCTATATCTTCTAATGTGTAACCATATTTGTTTAACATCATGTGCTTTGCATTTTCTATACTAGAGAGTTTAAAATCTGCCATCATCTCAAGCATATAGTGAAGTGCTAAACCAAAGTTTATGGCTTTTAGGTCATCTTCATCATCCTCTTCTAGTTTTAAAATATCACTTTGAGTTCCATAATATAACTCTTCGAAGTTAAACTCGTTAGTTATCTTATTTGTTTTTTCACTTCTTCTATCGAGCTCTTTTACACTTGGTTTTTCTCCTAGAGTCTGGGCTTTTAAATCTAAGATCTCAAAGCTAGAATCTTTTAATTTTGCTATAATGCACAAACTCTCTTTTGCCCTTGTAAAAGCTACATAAAGAGCATTTAGTGTATCTTCTTTTGCTAAGATCTTCTCTTTTGCTAACGCCTCGGCATATTGTAGATCTAGCTCATCTCGACCTTTAACTCTTAGGTAGAGATCTCTTAGTTTGATCCCATCATATTCATAGACTATTGCATCTCTTGCTGGTGGTGCTTTTTTGAGTCTATCCATCACAATTACATGTTCGTACTCTAAGCCTTTTGACTTGTGAATGGTCAGAACTCTTACCCCACTTATGTCAGAAGCCGCAGCACTAATATCGAGTCTCTCATACTCAAAAAGTAAAGCTTCTATGTCATCGTAAGCACTTATGGCAGCCATAAAGCGGATAAGATGAAAGTCGTCACTAAATAGTTTGTACTTATCTATGGCATTTTTTACAAGTTGTGAGAGTTTTGTTTTTTTAAGATCTGGCATTGCAATATTTTCTAGATCTCTTTGAATAAGTGCAAAAAAGTTGTATTTGTAGATCTCTTCTTGGAAATAGAGATATTTTAAGTATTCTAAAACCGCTTTTACAGATCTTTGGTTAATTAACTTTGTTGTTGTCTCAGTAACTACTTCTATATTTTGATCTTCTAAGAGCTGCTTTATGATCTCGCCATCGCCATTTGTAGCACAAAGTATGGCAATTTCATTTATGTCTGTTTTTAGGTCTATTAACTCTTTTGTCTTAGTAAGTGTAGCTTCTAAAATATCCTCAGCTACTTTTACTTCAACATAGCCACCTTTTGCATCTTCTCTTGTTTTTTGCGGGGCGTAGTTTTTGATCTTATCTTTAAATGTCTCATTTACAAACTCTATAATGTTTTCTTGAGATCTGTAGTTTGTAAGAAGTGCTTCAACTTCTGTATGACACTCTTTTACAACCTCACCAAACAATGCACTCACACCACCGCGAAACCTATAAATAGACTGCTTTACATCTCCCACAAAAAAGAAGCTTGCATCTTCTTTTACTCCGCTACCTGAGACTATCTCGTTTATAAGTGGTTTAAGTATCTCATACTGCAAAATGCTAGTATCTTGAAACTCATCTAGTAAAATATGCTCTATATTTGCGTCAAGTCTAAAGTACAAAAACTCACTATCAATCTGCTCTCTTAAGATCTTATAAACTAAGAGTGTAACATCGTTAAAACTAAGCTCACTATCTTCTATATAGAGTGCTTTTTTAGACTTTTCATAGATCCCACTAAGTTCGTTTAGTGCATAAAAAAAGTTCTGCTCTTTTGCAATAGTATGTGCTTTTATGGAAGCTTGGATCTCTACTAAATGTAGATCCATCTCTGGAGTAAAACACTTTGAAAATGTTCTATAGTCCAAGCTCTCACGACCTAGCCAACTCTTAGCTAGAAGCTCCTCGTAAGTTGCAGCATCTACAGCATTTATAACAGTTTGCGAAGCACTTTTGCATCTACTCACTATTTCTCTTAGACTCTCTAAGTTCTTCATTGCGACATCTTCAAAGTGAGAAAATTCTTGTTTTCTAAACTCCAAATGTGAGATCTCTTGTTGCTTAATATAAAACTCATCTAAAAGTGAAAAAATATCTGTAAGTCTCTTGTTTGATTGTAGAGAGAGCGTTATTAGTGTCTCTAGTTTTCTTGCATTTCTTACCTCTTTTAAAAAGCGTGAAAGAAGTTTTAACTCGTGCTGAGAGCCCATTGTCGTAAAGTCTGGCATAAGCGAAGCGTAGAGCGAAAACTTACGTAAGATGTGAGAGAAAAACTTGTCTATAGTCATGATCTTGGAGTTTGAGTTTAAAAACTTCTCTAAAATCTCATCTCTATTTTTTAGTAATTCTGCTTTTTGCAAGCCTGTCACTTTTACGATCTCATCTAACTCGCCCCTATTTTCTAACTCTTCTAAGGTTTCAACTATTCTCTCTTGCATCTCATAAGCTGCTTTGTTTGTAAAAGTAAGAGCTAGGATCTTTGATGGAGTTGCTCCTAAAAAAAGTAGTGAAAGGTAGCGAACAACAAGCATAAAAGTCTTACCACTTCCAGCACTCGCCTCATAGGCTAGGTTTTGTTTAAGCATATTTACTGCCTTTTTTTGTTTTTTTATCACTCAGGGCGAGGTTGAAACCTCGCTTCCAAAAGCCGTACCAAAGTTTCAAACCACACATCTCTTTATCTGGCTCCCATGCTCCGCGTGGGAGTCTATATATACTGCAACTCAGGCATATATGAGTTCCAACGCAGAGCATTGGAACTAGAAAGAAGGTTTTGCTTAAACATCACTCTCTACCACACATAATTTTATATTCGCAATATTGGCAATGCTTTGTATCTTCGCATAGCTCAAAGTTCACATCTTCTATCATCAAAAGATCTTTTATATGTGAGCCTAAAACTTCTAGTTTCTCTTGTAAAAAACTCTCATTTGCAATCTTTGTGTTTTTTAAGTCGTAATATCCGCATGAACTGACTTCTCCTAGACCTGAGGCTAAAAGATAGTAAAACTCTAGCTGAAAATCTGTCGCTTCGCTAAAGTTTTTTGCGTTAAATATTGGATAAGATCCTGTTTTATAGTCAAGCACCTCAAGAGTTTTATCTTTGATATCTATCCTATCTATAGTTCCCATAAGCTTCATTCCTGCATATGAAGTCTTTAGCTCTCTCTCACAAGCAAAGACTCTATAACCTTGAGAGAATCTCTCAAGATCTAGGAGACAAAACTCATCAAGTCTTCTCTTTTGTAGCTCGATGAGATACTTATCTAATTCACTTTTCCCACGGACTGCATCCAACTCACTACGAAGATCTTTTTTTAACTCTTCAAGGTTCGTATAAGAAGTTTTTTTTGTATATAGATTTTTCAAAGCTTCATGAACGGCTGTTCCTATCTCATGTTCAGCTGGCATATCTTTTGGGATCTCATGGTTTTTTATGGCTTTTATATATTTGTAATAGTATCTTCTTTTGCAGATTAAAAATGCTTTTAGTTTTGTGGCTGAGAGTGTTACATCTTTAAAGCAGTAAGCGAGTTTTATCTCTCCATCTTGTAGATCTGCCTCTTCTTCTATATCTTCAAAAAGTATCTTTGCATAGTCTTGTTCTGCGAAATTGCTTTGCTCTCTAATGCCAAGATGCTTTAAAAATCTTGAAGGCGAACTCTCTTGTGAATTTACATAAGAGATGGCTACCTCTTTTGCTGAGTTTATTAGCATCTCGTAGTAGTATTTTTGCAGGTTCTCTCTATCATTCATTGTTGGTAAGCCTGCCATCTCTCTAATATTTGTGTTTAAAAACATATCTTTGTCACTTCTCTTTGGAACATTTGCGTCGCTAAAGTCAAGGATGATAACCGCATCAAAGTTTATAGCTCTAGTCTCTAGTAGTCCCATAACTGTAATCTCTCCACCTCTTACATCATCAAGAGCAGTGGAGCTTAGTCTTTGCAAAAATATAGACATCAAAGATTTGACACTCATACCTTTCATGCTTGGTAGTATATTTTTTAGTAGATACACTTGTTCACTATATATCTTTTTTTCTTCTTTCGTCACTTCACATAACTCTAAAAAAGAGTTTAGAAGTTCCATACAATCTAGTTCTTGAGTTTTTTTATAGTAAATACTAAAAAGTGCTTTGTATATCTCGTCTCCAACTCTTTGCAGTCTTGCAAAGTTTTCCTGAGATCTGTTTTCTATCGCCACACAAGAAGCACTTATCTTTTGGTGTATCAGTGATGAACTAAATGGCTCTCCCATAGCAAAGTTAAAATTGCCTACTTTATCAAACTCTCTTAGGTGCTTTGCCATACTCTCATCTGGTAAAACGATTGCGATGTTTTTTGCCTTGTAACCTTTTTTTATGAATTCATATAGTTTTTTCTTTACAAATGCAACTTGCAACAAACGCTGAGTAAAAGATTCACAGTTTACATTTTTGTTTTGTGTTATTGGATCTTGTTGTAGTATCTGTTTTGTATTTAGCGAGATCTTGTATCTCTGTCCTATCTCAAATTCTATCTCTGTTATAAGTGCTAGCCTCTCTTGCATCTTAGAGTTAAACTTCGTTGCATCAAAGATAATAGTGATGTTTGAATACTCACAACACTTTGCTAGTAGCTCAAACTCAAAGTTTGTAATATGACCTACTGCTCTTAGCTCTATCTCTTTGTGTGAAGATGCATAAGAGCTGTTAAACTCATAAAGTTTTGGTAAAAAAACTCTATCTAATATGCCACGTTTTTGGCAGAGCTTTTCATAACGTCTATACAGCTCTTGAAGTATGCTTATATGCTCTTCATACTCTGCGTAGATATCTGAGGTGTCTAGATCTTCTATGTCATAGATCTCAGCGCTTAACTCTTGGAAAAATTTGAAAATATATGAGGAATTTTTAGTAAATGTAAAGAAGTTTCGCTCGATGCGAAGAGCTGAGAATGAGCTAAAGTCCGAAGCTTCTAGAAGAAGCAAAACTCTGCTATCTTCATCTACCATCTTCATATCTTTTACGATGCAAAGTTTTGAGAGAAACTCACTCATACTTATGTAGTTTGGTAAAAAAAGTGTTTGATTTTCTATTTGGAGAAGCTCGTGGCGTATAGCCCGAGCTGTTGGAAGAATAATTGTTTTATTTTGCATGGTAGATATTATAGTCTAATATTCTACTATTTCATCTTTTCTTGTATCTGCTTTTATATTTAAGTATCTCTCAAGTTTACCAACATTTACCTTAGCCATAATATCCCATCTACCTTCTATTGGTATCTTTATAGACTCAAAACTATAGATGCCATCACTCACTTCAAATGACTCTAATATCTGGTCATGCTTATGGTTGTTTGGTCTTGTAATTACGATCTTTACTTTTGCATCGTTTATAGGATTATTTTGCTTATCAGTTACTTTATACTTTATAGTACTATTATCAAGATTTAAACCTTCATTTATATAGTCAACCGTGTACTCTTTGTCAAAAGCAATGCGAGCTTCTATGATCTCGTTTGCTGCAGCATCAGCCTCATGATAACCTCTCATATAAGTATCGCTATCCTCAACTGGGAGTGTATTTGTGATCACGACAGTTGCAACACAAGCACCAAAAACTAAAATTATAGCTATGCTAACAGCATATGGCCATATAATTCCGCTACTTTTTTTCATCTCTTTGCCTCTTTGGATATATTTTTCTCTTTATATAGATCAACAATGCGTATAGTATCACACCATAAAACAACACTTTGACAACTAAAATACTAGTTTGATTTGCACTGCCTACTGCATTTTCTAAAACCACATTTTTACTCTTTGCAACTTGCTCAGCAATATCCGCGTAACCGTTAAACATGGATCCTGAATATTTTCCTTTTTGTTCACCATCTTTGGCTTTTTGTGCTAGAAGTGGGAGAATCGTGCCTCCGCTACTCATATCACTAAAGTCCATATTTATAAGTGCTATAACAAAAGCCTGAGCCCTAGATGAGATGGGGCTAAGGACTTGTTTTTTATCAAAATATTCATATAAAGATGCAGGATTTGCTAAAATGTCTACTCTCATATCTAACTCTGAAAAAGTCAGAAGTATAGTAGGCTCATTAAAATTTTGCATTAGCTCTTTTTCATATTCAACTATATTTTTACCATTTGGCAACTCTCTTAGCATTACTAGCTTTAGAGATATTCCAGTTTTTTCATATAGTTCGCTACCTAGCTTGTTAATCTCTTGATTAAATGCTGGGTTGAAGATAACTTCATCTTTATATAAATACTCTTTAGATTGCAGTAGGCTTGTAAAAAAAATGAGGGTGAGGGCTAGGAGCCCTCTGTTAAGAAATTTCAAGAAAATCCCTAACCAACAAAAAGATGATTTGGTGTTACCACCGCGTAAATTGTGTAAATTGCCATGATAACAAGGCCCCATGAAATTATTTTATCCATTATTTACTCCTTTACTTCACATCAACAACATGCTTAGCATTTTCTGTGCTAAACATTTTGATTGATTTTTCATCTTTGATTTCGTAAAAATTAGACATGTTAGCATTTTGTACACTAAGACCCCACACTGTTAGAACAGCAAGGATGCTTAGTAGTAAAACAGTAGCTATTAACATGCCAGTAATACCATCAAGAGCAAATACGCTTCTATTTTCATTCATACCTGACTCCTTATTTGCTTAAATCTGTGACATAAGCGCCAACAGCTTCTTTTTGCTTAGCATTAAGTCTATCAAATGCCGGCATTTGACCTATGCTACCTTTTTTACCATGGTTTAAGATGTTAGTAACAAGTTCTGGACTAAATGTTGCAACACTTGGAGCTACATATTCCATACCTTTACCATCTTCACCATGACAAGCTGCACAAGTACCAACAAACACATCAGCACCAGCTCCGCTCATACCATTAGCTACATACTTAGAAACAACATCTATTTCTGCATCTGTAATAAGGGCACCTGTATTAGAGTTAAATAGACCATTACGATCTGGCATTGGCATCTCTGATCCTAGTAAGTGGTTGTTTGAACCATTCTCGATAGCAAATTTTACAACATTTGCTTCCATTCTTACATTTAGATCTGCTGCTTTGCCATCTATACCATCAGCATTTAAACCGTGGCACACTTTACACTCTGCTAAGAAAACTGACTTACCCATATCGATTAGTCTATCGCCAGTAATATCAGCATATTTAGACTCAAACTTTGCATTGTGTGCTGCTGAATCTTCATTATACTCACCAATTTGTGAATATGCGTTTACAGGATAACCTATTGTAAAATACCACATACCCCAAATCATTGTAAGCAAAAATGCGATTGCCCAACCCATCGGTAAGTCATTTAAATATTCGCCAATTCCATCCCACTGCTCATCAGCTAACTGACCCTGTGCAGTATCGGATTGCATTTGACGAACATACTTAATCACAACAAAAACTGTAATTATTACAAGTGATATAGCACCTGCAATAGCAAGCATATTTACGATATCACCATTTAAACCACCTTTAGTTAAGAATATCGTGTAATACGTAGCCCCTAACATAATTGCAGTAATGATAATTCCCCAAAGATAAAGCTTATTCATATATCTCTCTCCTATTTCTTTTTATCGTCTGATATAGATGCTACAGGAGTATCATCTATATCGTCATGTAGTGCCATATTGCTATACTCTTCATAGTCAACTCCATCAGAGTTTTTTCTCTTTGAATATAAATGATATATATATCCATAGAGTCCAATAACTAAAAACACAGTTAGTGCGAAGTAACCATAAGCTTGTAATTGTGCAATATCCACTATAAACCCTTTTTACTTAAGACTATTAAGATATGCAATTAGAGCTACTATCTCAGGAATCTCACCACGAGCAACTGCATCTTTAACATTTTGATCTTTCATATCAACTGCAATCTCTTTAGCTTCAGCTAAAGCCATGGCATGTGCATCAGTTACATTGTTGGCCATCTTAACCACTTCTGTAGTTCCATCTTTCATAGGAATTGGCTCATTATAAGGAACCGAGAAGAACTGTGCATTTGTTAATTGTTCTGCATATGCTGTTGGGATATCAGCTATATTGCTATACATCCAACGATAAGCAGGCATAACAGATCCTGGAACAACACCAGATGGATCTTTCATATGACTTTCATGCCAGTCTGTAGTACGATAGTTACCCACACGCATTAAGTCTGGTCCAGTTCTTTTAGAACCCCAAAGAAATGGTCTATCATATGCATACTCACCACTTAATGAGTAGTGACCATAACGGTCAGTCTCTGATTTAAATGGACGGATAAGCTGTGAGTGACAAGCATTACAACTATTTTTTATATAGATTTGGCGACCAGTAGTCTCCAAAATTGAATATGGCTTAGTTCCTATCACAGGACGAGAAGCTTGAGCAAAACTTGGAAGAATCTCTACCAATCCTGCAAAAGCAATTACTAAGAACACACCTACCGAGAAAAAGAACGGATGCTTTTCTAACCAATGAAACATAATATAATCCTCCCTTTCTATGCGCCCATAGGCGATGCAGATTGTAGCTCAGATTCTTCAACAGGACGAGCAGACATAGTTTTGTATATGTTATAAGCAAACATAAAGAAACCAACTAAGTATAACAATCCACCAACACCACGAATAGTGTAATAAGGATGTAATACAGTAACAGTATCGATAAACGAGTAAGCTAAGTTACCAAATTCATCGTGAGCACGCCACATCATACCTTGAGTAATACCAGCAATCCACATAGAAGTGAAGTATAAAACAACACCTAGCGTTTGAATCCAAAACTGTGAAGTCATAAGGCTTTTTGAGTAGATCTCTCTCTTAAATACACGAGGAGCCATGTGAAATAGTGCAGCCATAATCATAAAGCCAACCCATCCAAGAACACCGTCATGAACATGCCCAACAATCCAGTCTGTAAAGTGCGCTATTGCATTTACTGATTTGATGGCCTGAATAGGACCTTCTAATGTAGAGAACATATAGAATGTTGAAGCTAGAATCATAAACTTAATAAGTGGAGATGCTGCAACTTGTTGCCATTCGCCCTTCATTGTAAGAAGCATATTTATCGCTGAACCCCATGATGGTAAGATCAGGATAACAGAGAAAATTGAACCCATTGTCTGCATCCAGTCAGGAACAGTTGAGTATAATAAGTGGTGACCACCAGCCCATAGATAAAGAAACATCAATCCCCAAAAAGATAGTAATGATAACTTATATGAGTAGATAGCTTGACCAGACTCTTTTGGTAAAAAGTAGTAGATCATCGCAACTATAGGAACAGTAAAACCAAATGCAACAGCATTGTGACCATACCACCATTGAACTAGTGCATCATTTGTACCTGCGTACATAGAGATAGAGTGCCACCAGTTTCCGCCTACATGACTCCCATCAGGCGCAGATGCCATTATAGTCGGGATTTCCATATTGTTAAATAGATAAAGCATAGCTATTCCAAGGAATGTAGCTATATAGTACCAAACAGAGATATATAGTGATTTTTCACGGCGAATACCGATAAGTCCAAATATACTCATACCAAAAAGAACCCACACGACAACGATTGCGATATCGATAGGCCACTCAAATTCAGCATACTCTTTTGAAGTAGTAACACCTGCAAAAAGTGATATAACAACTGCTACAACAGTTATTATGTACAACCAAAAGTGCAACTTGCCTAAAAACATCAGCAGTTTTGACTCTGCCATTGATACTTTTAATACACGCTGACCAACATAATACCAAGTAGCAAAAATACCACTAAGTGTAAACCCGAAAATAACTGCATCAGTATGCAGTGGACGAAGACGACTAAAGTTTGTATATTCAGCAAGACCTTCACCTAACATCAGGTTTAACCCTGGATAAGCAAGTTGAAATGCTAAAATTACACCGATGAGCATGCCAACAATTCCTAGAGCAATTGTTGTGAACATAAACATCTTCGTAACCGTATAGTCGTACTCTAATGGACGATTCTCCATATATAGCCTCCTTAAAGATTCAAAGCAATTATGCCTAATTAGATATATGACCATATAATTAGACCAATTAACAGCATTACTATAACCATAGAAATGTTTAAAGTATCTTAAAAAATGACTATTTTATGACAAATTTGAAAAATATAAGTTTTTTGTTTACTTTTGTAAATTTATATTTGTTTAAGAAAGTGAGGTTTATTTTTTGGTTGGCTTATGAGGAGACTAAGATGCTAAGTGCATCTTAGTTTTATCTTTTTATAAGTGAAAGAAATTCGTTAAATACATAATTACTCTCTTTTGGTCCAGGATTTGCCTCTGGATGATGCTGAACTGAAAAAATTGGAGAGTCATTATACCTTAACCCTTCTATTGTATTGTCAAAAAGATTAATGTGAGTTACTTCTGCAATCTCTACTATATTATCAGGAACATTGTAGTTATGGTTTTGAGCTGTAATCTCTACAAATCCATTTTTAATATTCTTAACAGGATGGTTTCCACCGTGGTGTCCAAATTTTAATTTATATGTCTCATAGCCATGAGAGATAGAGAGTAGTTGATGCCCTAGGCAGATTCCAAACATTGGTACCTTTGCATCTATGAGTTTTTTTATCTGCTCTTGTTCTTTTTTTAATACAAGTGGATCACCAGGTCCATTTGACAGAAATACTCCATCTATAGATTTTGAAGTGTATTTCTCTATCAAGTCATCCGCACTAAAGTTATTTGGAAGAACTTCAACACTCATCCCTGCACCCACCAGCCCATTTAAAATATTTCTTTTTACACCAAAATCAATTACTGCAATATTTGCCTGAGGAGTCGGAGGAGCATCATACTTAAATTCTCGATCTGAGTAAGTAGAACTTTCATGAATATAAGCTTTTTTTGTACTAACTTCTTCTATATAGTTTATATCTTCAATGCGAGGAGAACTCTCTAAAATCTTTTTTAGCTCTGCTTTATCACCAATAGAAGTAGATGCTATCATCATCATAGCACCCTCTTTTCTTATCATCTTAGTTAGATATCTTGTATCAATATCGCAAATTCCCATTACGTTATGCTTTATCAAAAACTCATCTAATGGTCCCTCAGCTCTAAAGTTCGAATATCTGTTTTGATATTTTCTAACCAGTACACCTTTCGCATGTGCTTTTGAGCTTTGCATGTCTTGCTCATTTGCACCAACATTCCCAATCTCGGGCATAGTAAATGTAACAAACTGTCCTGCATATGATGGATCAGACATAATCTCTTGATAGCCTGTCATAGATGTATTAAAAACTATTTCACCAACTACAGTACCTTCTGCACCAAAACTATTTGCTTCTAAAAAAGTTCCATTTTCAAGATATATATACGCTTTCACTTAGCTCTCCTTTGCTTAAAAAGAAAATTTACTCTCATTATTCCATGCCTCTTTTCATAAGCTCTTCTCTATAAATTTTTTCATAAAGAATATCAAACTCATCTGTTCCTGGGATATATCTTTTCTTATAAGATCTAATCCTATCCATTACTGCATCTTCTATCTGTGAAGCATCTGCTATAAATGATGTTATAGCATTATAGATAATATTTTTTATACGGTTTTCTGTAACATCAAAGTGGATCAAATCCTCTTCATAAAGCTCATCTAAAATCTTATGAGAGATATCTGAGTATCTCTCTTCGTAGTTTAGTATAACACCAAATTCTGGTGCTAATTTTTTCTTTATCATAAAAAATAGCTGTCTCTCATCTGCAAGCATGAACTCAATCTCTTCTTCATTTTCATCACAGATCTCTCCAGCTTTTTCTTCTAGTGCCATCTCTTGCTTTACGCTATGAGCAAGTACCTTCTCAGCCTCTTTTGCTACTATCTCAAGCCCTTTTGTCATCGTGACAACACCACTTTTATTTAAGTCAATTGCAACCCTGCTAGATATGTGAGGTATAGTTTTTAGTGATATTTTCATCGCGTGACCCTACTTGTTAAATTAATTTGTGAATTTTACAATAAAAATGATTAGAGTTTGATTATTTACTAATCTTACGCTCTAGAGCTTTAAAAATTATTTTGTAAGAGTTAATTACTTAACTAATAGAAGTGTTAAATCAGACGCTTTTTTAGGTTCCATCTTAGATAAAATTTTTCCTACAGTTTTTGGTTTTAACGAGCTAAGAATAGATGCTGCTTCTTCATTTTCCATATCTGAGAGTATCGCAGCAGCTGAAGCTTCTTTCATCTTTGCAAATGTTTGACCTATTTTATCCATCTTTATATTTTTTAATTCTTCTAAGATCCCTTCATTTTTTGTAAGCATTTGTTTGATGGAGTCTTCTTTTTCTTTTATTTCTAAGAGTTTTTTATCTACTACTTCTTCTTTTTCATTGAGTCTTGTTTCTTTTTTTTTGAGTAGTTCTTCTGTCGCGATTTGCAAGGCACTAAGTGCTTGTTTTTGTTCATCTATGCGCTCAAGTTCAACTAAGAGCTCACTCTTTCTCTCTTTGAAGATCTCAGTACATTCAAAGAGTTTATCGCTTGTCTCTAATGATAGAAGTGATGCTAAAAGGAGATGTAGGAGTATAAATATTTTCAATTTCTTTCCTTTTTGTTGTGAGTCATAAGTGCTACTTCATCGAGATCTTTCATCTCTTGAATTTTGAGTCTCTTTAGCTCTTTATTTGCCTCTTGAAGTTCTAAGTATTTAAATTTTTCATGCTCAATAGTATCTAGTTTTAGTTTTTCTTTTGCTTGATTTACTTGATCTTGTGCATAAACGATCCACTCTTGATTGTGTTTGACAAAGCCTCTTGCGGAATTTAAGAGCTCACGAGAGGTAAGAAACTCTCTCATGTTTCCATGCTGTGGACTTGTGATCTCATCTAGTGTTTCGTAGGATTTCTCTAGTGCAACTTTTGCTGAGTTTAAGTCAGCATTTGCCTTTTGTAAAATACCCTCGCTTTTATCCATAGCAGTTTTTTTTAACTTGACTAAGGGGGTAAAGCGGGTTTTCATACAACATTCCTTATCTCGTTCCATCCTCTCCTGAGGTGGAATGCATATACACCTAATTAAGATATATGTCACACCTCAGGAGAGGTGTGACAAGGGTGGTTAGGCTTAGAGTATTATCGTATCCTCTCTATGAGGAGAAGTTGAGATAATGCCTACTTTTGTTTTTGAGATCTCTTCGATGATTTTAACATACTCTTGAGCTGAAGCTGGTAGATCTTCAAATTTTCTAACTCCTACTGAGTTATCCCAACCCTTAAAAGTCTTATAGATCGGTGTCACATCTTCTAAATTCGATGGAAGATAGTCTATCTCTACACCAACAAGCTCATAAGCTACACAAACTTTTACCTCATCAAAACCATCAAGAACATCAAGCTTCATAAGTGCTAACTCATCACAACCATTTAAACGACTTGCATATCTAGTTGCAACTGCATCAAACCAACCACATCTTCTTGCTCGCCCAGTTGTAGTTCCAAACTCATGACCTCTCTCGCCTAAGAGTTTACCCTCTTTACCTAGATCTTCACTAGGAAAAGGACCATTACCCACGCGAGTACAATAAGCTTTTACTATACCTATAACTTTACCAATATCTTTAGGACTGATCCCAAGACCTGTACAAGCTCCTGCACTTACAGTTGCTGATGAAGTTACATATGGATATGTTCCATGGTCAATGTCAAGCATAGTTCCTTGAGCACCCTCAAGTAGGATCTTTTTCTTCTCATCAAGAGCCTTCCAAACCATATGCGTAGTATCAGTAATATATGGTGCTAGTTTTGCTTTATAGCCCTCTAGTTCTGCTAAGAGTTCGCTCTCTTTTGGTGTAGGAATTTCTAAAACATCAAAAATAGCTCTATCTTGCTCAAAATAATCTAGTATAGATGCACAAAGCTTTTTAGGATCTAGTAACTCAGCTACTCGAAAACCATTTCTATTTATTTTATCAGAATAGGCTGGTCCGATACCCTTTCCAGTTGTTCCAATAGCTTTATCGCCTTTTAGTCTCTCTTTTGCTTGATCTATTAGTGCGTGATAAGGAAGATTTAAATGCGCTTTATCTGAGATAAAAAGACGACCTTCTAAGCCTTCAAATTGCTCCATCTCTTTTATAATAGACTCAGGAGAGAGCACTACACCATTTCCTACAACATTTATAGCTTTAGGATTTAGTACGCCAGATGGGATAAGATGAAGTGCGTATTTTACGCCCTCAACCCAGATAGTATGTCCAGCATTATGACCGCCTTGACTTCTACAAACCATATCATAACTAGATGCAAGTCTATCTACTATCTTACCTTTTCCTTCGTCTCCCCATTGGATACCTACTATCAAATCAGCTTTCATTAAAATTCCCTCTTTTGTTATTGCTATCGTTTAAAACTATTTTTTCGCAAAGTGCATCTGTATATATTGCAAATCCAACAGAGTTGATCTCTGAACTTGTATATCTTCCGCCTCTTGCATAGACTTCATTTTTATCTATCATTCTAAAAAAAACTTCATCATAGTAGAGCATCTGTGCATAATACATTGGCGCTAAAACTATATTTTTCGATGATGCCTCTTGAGCTAAATCCTGCATCTTTTCTAACTCTATCTTTATAGACTTTGGCACAACCATTAAAAGCTCATCTAACTGATGAGTATGCTGAAGATATACAAGTTTTTTTAGCCACTCGATATCAAGATTTAAAAATTTATCTATATTTGTATGTCTAAAATCATCCAAACTTAACTCGTCAAACATCTCTACTAAGAGTTTTGGAATTCTGATATTTGATATCTGAATCAGAGGCTTAACTTCAAGTTTATGTAAAATTTCAGTCGCTATTTTCATAACAGATGAGAGTTTTTTCTCTCCCATAAACTCAGCACCTATCTGGTTTTGTTCAGTAGTTGGATAAGTAAAAATAGGCTGGATATAGAACCATTTTCTATGCTGAGTATTTCTACCAAGTCTTTTCTCGATGATGCGAATCACATCTATAGTAGAGTCCGCTCTTAGAGATATTGGATTGTTTTTTTCATCATTTGCTTTAATGAGTCTCTTCTCATCTGCGATGCTTAGATGCTGATGGTAAGAGAAAACTGGCGTTACAATCTCCTCAAATCCATTTGCATCTAAGATAGTACTAGCAACATTCTCAATCTCACGCTTTACTCTAGCACCCTTGCCAAAGTAGAGTTTTGATCCGTTTGGGATCTCATGTTCAAGTATCATGATTAAGCTTTAGTGACAAACATTGTCTCATTAAAGACTCTGTTTGCAGATCCATCGTAGACTCTTCGTCCTAGTTTTGCGAGTGTAAGCTCTACTGCATTTACAACCCAAGCCATTTCATAGTCGGGGATTAACCCCATCTGATTTATACGAAAGATCTTTCCATTTAGGTGGTCTTGCCCACCTGCTACATTTACTAAAAACTCATTTTTAAGTATCTTTCTAATCTCTGATGCATCTGCGTCATCTATAGTTGTCATAGAGATTGCTGGTTTTTTTGGATAGATATGAAGACCGATAGCTTTTAGAGCATTTGTAACTGCAATGGATCTAAGCTTTGTATCACTATATAGTTTTTCTATTCCGCCATCTCTCTTTATCGTTTCTAAAACTTCTAAAAGCCCTATAGTTAGAGTTGTTGCCGCTGTCCACGCTGTAGTGTTTTTTCTTTGGTTTTTTATCTCAGTAGCAAGATTAAAATAGTAACCTTTGCCCTCTCCAATTTTCTCAATTGCCCCATTACTTAGTCCAAGTATTGCTAACCCTGGTGGTAACATCAAAGCTTTTTGGCTTCCTGCAATTAGACAATCAATATTAGTAACATCTATAGCTTCAACACCAACAGCCGTGATACCATCAGCTATTATCATAATGTTTGGATTTATCTCTTTAGCCGCCTTTGCTAGCTCCTCTACAGGATGACGAAGTCCACCTGCTGATTCACTTATCTGAACTGCTATTGCATCTATCTCTGGGTTTGCTTTTAATGCTTGGACTACATCTTGGGCACTAACGGGTGTATCCCACTCATTTTTTATCTCAATGTTTTTTAATCCATGAGCCTTTGCGATTTTCCCAAATCTCTCTCCAAACTTTCCAGAGTTTACACTCAAAAGTTTAGAGTGACAAAGATTTATAACTGCCGCTTCCATAGCACCAGTTCCACTAGATGAGAGCATAACAACTTCATCACTCTTAAAAAGCTCAAAAAGATGTTTGCGTGTTGTCTCAAAGATAGCTTCAAATTCTGGTGTGCGGTGATGCATAGTCTCATCGCTCATGGCATTACGAACATTTTGAGGAACTGGAGTTGGTCCAGGAGTAAAAAGTAACATTTAAAAAGTCCTACAAGATTAGTTTGATTTTAAAACCTCGTATTATATCCAAATAAGCTAAATTTTTGATTATTTGAGCTTTTAAAAGTTCCTAATATCTAAGTTTTTTATAGTTTTAATATGCTACTATTGCGATATTAAAATATGATGATTTTTCACATTAAAGGCAGTTGTAGTGACGATTTTTGATTCGATAATTTTAGGAATAATAGAAGGATTTACAGAGTTTTTGCCCATCTCTTCTACTGGACATCTCATAGTTGCAAGTCAGTTTTTAGGCATAGATCAAAGTGAAGCTACCAAAGCCTATCAAGTTATTATTCAATTTGCTGCAATTTTAGCAGTAGTATTTAACTACAAAGAGAAGTTTACTCTTGAAAAGATCGACTTATGGACAAAGATTATTTTAGCTTTTCTCCCTATTGGCACTGTTGGTTTTATCTTCTCATCAGAGATCAAAGCTCTCTTTAGTGTTGAAGTGGTTGCTGTTATGTTTATAGTTGGCGGTGTTATTTTTTTAGTAGTTGAGAAGTTTTTTATACCAAAAGAAAAAATGCTTATAGATGATGTAGAAGAAGTCACTCTAAAGCAATCTATGTTTATAGGTTTTGCTCAGATCTTTGCTTTGATCCCTGGCACAAGTAGGGCTGGAGCTACTATCATTGGAGCTTTAGTTGTTGGACTTAGTAGAAAAGCTAGTGCAGAGTTTAGCTTTTTACTTGCATTTCCTGTTATGTGCGCTGTAACTGCTTATGATCTGGTAAAACATTATCATGAATTTACTAATGAAAATCTCACTATTTTAGCGGTTGGTTTTGTGGTTTCTTTTGTTGTGGCATACCTTACAATAAAGCTTTTTTTAGTCTTTTTAGAGAAGTTTACCTTTGTCTCTTTTGGTATATATAGAATAATCTTTGGCGTTTTACTCTTAATCTTACTTTAAATCTCTCTCCTACTCTTCAATATAAAAAAGAGGAATAGTACTTGCTTTGTCGCTATTGACACTATAGGAGGTTATTATGCAAGCTATAAACGAATATAACAATCGTTTACATAGTTTTGTAGAGAGACTAGAGAGATCTTTTTATAAACTAAGTCAAAGGTTTTTATAACACTAGTGCAGTTCTTTAGTTAAAAAGATACCATGGATGTAGTATCTATTTAGAACTTTAATATCCAAGGATGGATTTATAAACTCTTTAGGATCCTTTTTGCAAGACTTAAGGCTTTTGAACGATGTGAGAGTCTCTTTTTAAGTTCATCATCTAGCTCACCCAAAGTTTTGTCATACCCTAATGGAATAAACATAGGATCATAACCAAAACCGCCATCTCCTCTAGCTTCAGCTATAGCATCTCCATACATCCAACCATGAACACTATACTCACCTTTTTTTGTAACAATGGCAATTGCCGCTGTGTAGTGAGCGGGCGAAGATTTTATTCCTTTAACTTTTAGATCTTCTATAAGTTTATAAAGGTTCTCTTTATCATCTGCACCAACTCCAGCGTGTCTTGCACTATAGATCCCAGGTTTACCATCAAGCAGATCTATACTAATACCACTATCATCAGCTATTACTACTGCCTTTTCATCTCCTAGAGCTTTATAAACTGCTCTAGCTTTTATAAGTGCATTTTCTTTAAAACTATCCCCATTCTCTATTATCTCAAACTCTTCTATAAGCTCACTATATGCCATAACATCATATTCCTCACAGAGTGCTTTTATCTCTCTTACTTTACCTTTATTAGATGTAGCTAAAACTAATTTCAAATTTCTTCCCTTATACTCTATGTAATAATCTTTTCTATATAATTGAGAAATTATACTAAAATACAAGGCACTTCATGTTTAAAAAAGTTTTCCCCCTCTCCGCAATTTTATCTCTTAGATTTTTAGGTCTCTTTTTAGTTTTACCTGTTATCTCTGTTTATGCTTTAGGATTAGAGGGTTCTACTCCTTTTCTTGTTGGTATAGTAGTTGGTGGTTATGCACTTACGCAGGCACTTCTTCAAGTGCCTTTTGGGACGATGAGTGATAAGATAGGAAGAAAACCGACACTTCTTGTAGGTCTTATCATCTTTCTTATCGGCTCACTTGTTGCTGCATTTGCTACTGATATCTACACTCTGATGTTAGGTCGTTTTTTACAAGGTGCTGGAGCTATAGGCTCAGTCATTACTGCCATGATCTCAGATCTTGTAGAAGAAGAGGTTCGTGGAAAAGCGATGGCTATTATGGGAGGAACTATCGCACTTAGTTTTGCTATAGCTATGGGACTTGGACCTGTAGTTGGCGCTGCTTATGGCGTAGATGCTCTTTTTATTATAACTGCCGTCTTAGCTATTTTAGCCATGGTTGTTCTCTTTACAAAGGTTCCAACCCCGCCACGCATCAAGCACACCTATCATAAAAGTGCAAGGACTTCTGATATATTAAAAGATCCAAATCTTTTAAATATGATAATCATAAACGCTATGCAAAAAGGTCTTATGACTGTTGCTTTTGTGCTTATCCCCATCATCCTAACAAGTGATGCGTTTGCTTGGGAGAAGAGTGATTTGTACATGGCTTACTTGCCAGCTATGGTTTTTGGACTCATCGCGATGGGACCAGCTGCGGTTTTTGGAGAAAAATACAACAAACCACGAGAGATATTTTTAGCATCCATCGTACTTTTCATAGGTGCATTTTTAATAATGGGACTTACATCATCAAGTGTAGTTTTCGTAGTTGGTGTTGTTATGTTTTTTGTAGCTTTTAACATGATGGAACCACTTGTTCAGTCAATGATTAGCAAATTTGCTAAGGTGCATCAAAGAGGAGCAGCACTTGGTATTGGTAACTCTGTGGCTTACTTTGCAACCTTTGTAGGTGGAACTTTAGCTGGACTAATGTTAGACATTAGCGATAGAGGAACTATTGGGATCTCAGTTGCTGTACTGGCATCTGTTTGGTTAGTATGGACTATTAGACTTAAAAACCCTACAAAACACTCACATCTTTTTATATCTAAAGAGCTTGTAGATACAAACAAACTAAGCGCGCTTGAGAGTGAAAATATAGCTGAGTGGTACATAAATGAGACTGAAGGTAAAATAGTTATTAAGTATGTTAGTGATGCTATAGATGAAGATGCACTAAGAGTTAAGATTTCTTTATAGATCTTTCTCTTAATACACTCTTAAGATCATAACACTTTTTTCACATTTTATTCTTGTAAATTTTTTTTACAAAGGATAACTTATGAATGACTTATTTATACAAAATCTACTAAGTTATGAAGATATTAACACTCCTAAAGAGCGTAAAATTGAGATTGGCTTCTTAGATGAATATGGTGAAGGAAAAACGGCTGAAGATAAGATAGTTCAGTCTCTTATCTTTACTTGCGAAGAGGGAATGGACTACTCAAACCTTTAAAATATAAAGGCCTGAGAAAGAAAATTTGCTGCGCAACCGCTATTCGCTATTTTTGAGGTATTACATACATATTGAAGTAACGACCTTCAAATTTTGGTGGCTTTTCCATTACACCAATATCTTCTATCATCGGCCAAACACGAAGTAGTACTTCACGACCTGCTTCTGGATGAGCCATTTCACGACCTCTTAAAAAGACGCGAAACTTTACATGATAACCTTTTTCTAGAAACTCTCTTGCATGTTTAACTTTGTAAGCAACATCATTTTCAGCAATTTTAACAGATAGCTTAATCTCTTTTACAACGATTTTTACCTGATTTTTTCTCTGCTCTTTGACTTTTTTCTCTTCTTGGTATTTGTATTTACCGTAATCCATGATTTTAGCAACTGGTGGTTTTGCAGTTGGAGCGATAAGGACTAAATCCATACCTAGCTCATTTGCTTTACTCATAGCTTCATCAGTAGAAATAATCCCTAATGACTCCCCTCCATCTATATTACATCTCAATTCTGCTACACGGATATCGTCATTCATTATGACGCGGTCTGTTTTTTTACTCAAAAATTTACCTCATTTATTTTAGTTTGTATAAGCTTCAAAAATTCATCTTCGCTTAAATTGTACTGCTCTCTAGTTCTTCTGTCACGGATGGCAACAGTCTTACCTTCGACCTCTTCATCTCCAATGATAACGAGCATTGGAACTCTTGTTTTTTCTGCTGTTCTGATTCTTTTGTTAAGAGAATCGTTTTTATTATATATCTCACTATCGGCATTTATGTCGATTAGTTTATCTGCTAATTCTTTAGCATAAGCGTTGTGCGTATCGGCGATTGGCACGATAGCTACTTGCGTTGGAGCGATAAACATTGGAAATTCTCCAGCATAATGCTCCGTTAATATACCAATAAAACGCTCAAAAGAACCTAAAATTGCTCTATGAATCATAACTGGTTGTATTTTATCGTTATTTTCGCCATTATATTCGAGCTCAAATCTCTCTGGAAGATTAAAATCTAGCTGTATTGTTCCACATTGCCACTCACGTCCTATGGCATCTGTAATCTTAATGTCAATCTTAGGACCATAAAAAGCTCCACCGCCTTCATCTATCTCATATGGCAGTTCATTTTTATCCATAGCTGACTTTAAAGCTTTGATAGATGTATCCCAAACTTCATCGCTTCCAACAGCTTTCTCTGGTTTTGTTGATACCATCATCTTATAGTCAAACTCAAATGTAGACATGATTTTATCTACAAAATCAACAACTTCAATGATCTGTTCTTCTATCTGATCACTTGTACAGAAGATATGTGCATCATCTTGAGTAAATTCACGAACACGAAAGAGTCCATGAAGTGCTCCAGTGAACTCATGGCGATGAACTACTCCATACTCAAAATACTTTATAGGCAAGTCACGATAAGAGTGAAGTTCGTCTTCATATACTTTAATATGCCCAACGCAGTTCATTGGTTTTACACCAAATTCTACATCATCTATCTTAGTGAAATACATATTTTCACCATAGTTTTGGTAGTGCCCAGATGTTTTCCAAAGATCACTTCTTAACATTTCAGGACCACGAACTGGTTCATAACCGCGCTTTCGATGAGCTTTATATAGAAGGCCCTCAAGTCTTGCACGAAGTCTTCCACCAGCTGGAAGCCAAATAGGAAAACCAGCCCCTACTTCTTCACGAAAAGTAAAGAGCTTCATCTCAGATCCAACTTTTCTATGATCTCGTTTCTCAGCCTCTGCTAACATTTCCATATGTGCTTTAAGTGACTCTTTGTCTGCAAAAGCGATACCATATATACGAGTTAACATCTCGTTTTTAGAGTCACCTCCTAGATATGCACCTGAGATCTTAGTAAGTTTAAAAAATCTAATAAGCCCTATATTTGGTAAATGTGGTCCACGACAAAGATCTTCAAACTCACCTTGCTTGTATATGCTAACTTTATCATCTGTAATTCTCTGCATGACTGCTAGTTTTAAATGATCATCTTTGAACTTTTCCTTTGCTTCATCCATAGAGATCTCATACTTCTCGATCTCATACTTTTTCTTAGCAAATGAGAGCATCTGTTTTTCTATCTTTTTAAGATCACTCTCTCCAATCTCTGTCTCGGTTTTAAAGTCATAATAAAACCCCTCTTTTACAGTCGGTCCTACATAAAATTTTGCATCAGGATAGAGTGACTTGATGGCTTGAGCCATCAAGTGTGCAGTTGAGTGACGAAGAACTTCTAGAGACTCTTTTGAGTTATCAAGGAGAATTGGCTCACCTTCAAAACCCTTCTCTTTAGCAGTCTGTAAGTCAATAATTTCATTATTATGTTTTATTGCAATTGCGTTCAAAATATTTTATCCCTATATAAAAATTTTTGCCATAATAGCCTAAACTCACTTCAAAGTCGATAAAAGCTGCTTTAAGTGACTCCAATGGTTTTATAAAAGTATTAATAAGTTTCAGCTAAAATTGAGTTCATAAGAAACTACTAATTTAGGAATAATATGAAAAAGATAATAATTTTTTTACTTGCAAATATTGTTTTATATGCACATCCTCATATATTTATCGATGTTTACCCTAAAATCAATATCCAAGATACTAAAGCTACTTCACTTAGTGTAGAGTGGAAGTTCGATCAAATGACTTCTTCTGTGCTTATAATGGATTACGATAAAAATAAAGATAATAAATTTAGCGAAAATGAGATGGCTTTAATAAAAAGAAATACAATAAAATTATTTAAAGATCATGACTATTATTTAAAGATAAGAGAAAGTGATAGAAATGTAGAGATAGAAAAATTAGATAATTTTGTAGCCACTATAGATGAAGCTGGAAGATTAGTATATTCGTTTGATCTTATTTGTAGTTTTGAAATTAAAGAGAGTGTGCTTATGTTTTACGATAAAGGTTCTTATATTTCTTTTATGTTAAAAAAAACATTGTTAGAACCTTTAAATAAAAATATAAATTTTTATATTAGAAGGGTTGATAATGAAATTTACTTCGGCTACGCAATGCTTATTAAAGATATTATATGAATTTTTACAGTGAATTTTTGCATAAAATTGTAAATTGGCAATATCATTTAAACGACTCAGTTGCTTCATATATAAATTCGGTCAATGAAAATGGTTTAAGTGCTGTTATGGTAGTGCTAGCAATCTCATTTATATATGGTTTAGTTCACGCAGCTGGTCCAGGTCATGGCAAGGCATTGGTTTCGTTTTATTTTTTATCTCGTGGCGGTAGTTATAAAGAAGCCATAAAATTAGGCTATCTAATCTCCATTGTGCATGCTTTATCAGCTTTGAGCATTACATTTGTTATTTACTTTATTTTAAAAGGACTTTTCTCTAGAACTTTTCAAGAACTTAGTAATATTTCTATGATAATATCTGCTGGAATGATTTTGGCAGTTGGAATTTACCTGCTCGTAAAAGCGATAAAAGCAAAAAAAGAGAAAGAACAAACTGATTTTTCAAATGAAAAATCACAATACGCTGTGGCCTTTTCTGTAGGAATCGTCCCTTGTCCTGGAGTTATGAGTATAGTCTTGTTTTGTATTAGTACTGATAATTTATATCTTGGAGTTTTGTCGGCTATTGTGATGAGCTTAGGTATGGGCTTTACTATTTCACTAGCAGGAATCTTAACTAGTTATGCATCATCAAAAAGTGGAAGCTTCTTAAAAACAAAGGGGTACCTCTTAGAGATGTTTGGAGCAATTTTCATTATACTTTTAGGAGTTTTTTTATTTACTATAAATATTCAAAGCTTGTTTGCTCCTCAAGATGCAGCTCCCATGTTTTAAGATAAAAATTACCAAATTTTAAATGAGAAGCCTATTAAAAACGAAACCTTAAAGTTCCGTTTTTAGTACTGCCCCGTTTGAAGCGTTAGACACTAAGAGTTGATATCTCTTTAACCATTTTGATTTGACTTCATTTTTGTGAGGCTTCCACGCAGCTCTTCTTTTTTGTAAAATCTCTTCACTTACATTTAGTTGAAGTAGGTGTGCGTCAGTATCAAGCTCTATCTCATCACCATCTTCAATAAGTGCTATCAAACCGCCCTCAGCAGCTTCAGGAGAGACATGCCCAATAGAAGCACCCTTTGTTGCACCACTAAAACGACCATCTGTTATAAGTGCTACGCTCTCGCCTAGTCCCATCCCTTGGATAAGTGCAGTCGGAGCTAGCATCTCTTGCATACCAGGACCACCTTTTGGACCCTCGTAGCGGATAACTACAACATCACCAGGCTTTACCTTACGGCTCATTATGCCAGCTATAGCTTTTGGCTGAGAGTCAAAACAGATTGCCGTTCCCTTAAACTGTCTCATAGATGGATCTATTCCAGCAGTCTTTACAACCGCACCTTCAAGTGCAAGGTTTCCAAAAAGAATAGACAATCCACCCACTTGAGAGTAAGCATTTTCATTTGTGTGAATGATGTTTTCATCTAAAATATTTGCATCTTTGATTCTCTCGCCAATGGTTTCACCAGTTACGGTTGGATTGTCAAGATAGAGAAGTCCACCTCTTCGGCTTACCTCTTTCATAACAGCATTTACACCGCCAGCTTTATCAATATCATCCATATGAACAGTTGTTAAGGATGGAGAGATCTTAGCAATATGAGCCACATTGTCAGCGATTTCGTTGATCTTCTCTATTGGAAAATCAACCTCCGCTTCTTTTGCAATTGCTAACATATGAAGTACAGTGTTTGAGCTTCCACCCATTGCCATATCTACAACAAAAGCGTTGTGAACTGCTTTTTCATTTAAGATATTGCGAAAGTTGTTTTTTGCAGGATTGTCTTCCTTAGCTAGCTCAACTATACGCTTTGCAGCTTTTTTAACCATTGCGATTCTCTCTGGGGTCATTGCTAAAACAGTTCCATTTCCTGGAAGTGCAATACCCATAGCTTCACAAAGGGTATTCATAGAGTTTGCTGTAAACATTCCCGAACAACTCCCTCCTGATGGACAAGCGTTGCACTCTATCTCATAAAGTTCTTCATCACTCATTTTACCCTCAGCGTGTTCACCAACTGCTTCAAATGCAGTAGATAAGTCAATCGGCGTACCATCTTTTTTATGCCCAGCAGCCATAGGACCACCTGAGACAAAAATAGTAGGAACATTAACACGCAAAGCTCCTATAATCATGCCAGGTACAATTTTGTCACAATTTGGGATACAGATCATCGCATCTAACTGATGTGCGTTCATAACTGTCTCTATTGAGTCAGCAATAATCTCACGAGATGGAAGAGAGTAGAGCATCCCCTCATGCCCCATAGCGATGCCATCATCAACTCCTATGGTGTTAAACACAAACGGTACTCCGCCAGCCTCACGAATAGCTGCTTTTACTATCTCGCCATACTCATGCAAGAAAAAATGTCCCGGGATAATGTCGATATAGCTGTTTGCAATACCGATAAATGGCTTATCGAAATCCTCATCTTTAAGTCCAGTCGCTCTTAGTAGAGATCTGTGAGGTGCTTTATCAAAACCCTTTTTTATAATGTCGCTTCTCATGTTAATCCTTCGTAAATAGCTCTTGTAGTTATGATACTATTTTTAATATAACTGCGATTATACCATTTTTTGTCGATTTTTTTAAAAAAACTCTTTACAAATGAAAATTAAGTGGCTATAATTCCGCTCACTTAAAATATAAGTGGACCAAAAATTGCGGGAATAGCTCAGTGGTAGAGCACAACCTTGCCAAGGTTGGGGTCGCGAGTTCGAACCTCGTTTCCCGCTCCATATTAAATTATAAATTGTTGAAAGACACCCGATGCCCGGGTGGC
>Ga0265293_10003929_pt1 | contig 26941 bp, 26 predicted proteins | sample Munlanlewell138R_FD_192505 | JGI IMG/M metagenome (GOLD analysis project Ga0265293, IMG submission 192505) | Leachate microbial communities from a municipal landfill in Southern Ontario, Canada - Leachate well 138R | ecosystem: Engineered > Solid waste > Landfill > Unclassified | place: Canada...
CCCACAGGAACAACCCGATACCGAGATCGGGCGAACACACACGCCCACATCACACCACACCCCAGATTCAACGCACACAACGGAATACCACCTCAGAACGACAGCTCATCGGTGGATCCAGGCTTAGCCGCGATCGGCCACCAGGGTCCGCTGCACCTCGAGGCGGCGCAGCTTGCCCGACGACGTCCGCGGCAACGTGCCCGGTTCGACGAACAGCACCTTGGCGGGCACCACACCGCATTCGGATGCCACCTTGCGTACCAACGTGACTCGCGTTTCCTCTTCGTCGCCGCCGCGGAACTCCGCCGCGATCACCAGTCCCGGCCGCGCACTCTGCTCGTCGGACCCGACCGCGACGACGGAGCCTTCCCGCACGCCCGGCACCTGGCCGGCGATCCGTTCGATCTCGCTGGGAAAGACGTTGCGTCCCGCGATGTGGATGAGCTCCTTGACCCGGCCGCAGACCACCAGGCCGTCGTCGGTGAAGTAGCCCAGATCGCCAGTACCGAACCAGTTTCCGGGATCACACGGTGCGTCACCCAAGTAGCCCGACATCATGGAATCGCCGCGCACCTGGACCTCGCCGACGTCGCGTCCGGCAGCATCGGCGACCGGGAAGTCGACCGGTTCGATGCGGATCTCCATGCCGCGGATGGCGTTACCGAGAACGGCGTGGCGTCGCAGCATCTCGCCGTCGTCGGTCGAGACGCGGACCTCGTCGAACTGCAGGCCGTTGCCGGGCGGGGTGACCGAGACCGCGCAGGTCGATTCGGCCATTCCGTAGGCCGGCGAGAGTGCTCCGCCGTCGAACCCGAAGCGTTGGAACTCGGTGGCGAACCGGGTCATCCCGGCGCAGTCGACGGGTTCGCCGCCGTTGAGCGCGAACCGGATGCTGCTCAGATCGCAGTCCGGTAGCCGGCTGGCGTACTTGCCCAGCACGTTGTACGCGAAGTTCGGGGCGGCGGTGAGAGTGGCGCGACTGTGGGCCAGCCAGCCCAGCCACCGGAACGGCATCGCGGAGAATGCCGAGGTGGCCGCCTGGTAGGCGGGCAATCCCGACATCGCGGTGGTGAGCAGGAACGTCAGGCCCATGTCGTGGTAGAGCGGCAGCCAGGACAGGCCGGAGTCCCGGCCGCGGTCAATGCCGACGCGTTCGGTGATGCCACAGACATTGGCCAGCACCGCGTCGTGGGACAACTGCGCGGTCTTGGGAGTGCCGGTCGATCCCGCCGTGCCCTGCAGGATGGCCGGGCGCTCGGTGGCCGCGGCACTCAGCGTGGTCGAACGCTGTGCGTGCGCAAGGGGACTCACAGCGTGCACACAGCTTCGCTCGTCGCGAGACTGGAGGTCGGCCAGTCGATCGCCGTGACTGTAAACCGAAGTGGCGCCGATGTTGTGGCATCGGCTCAGCGTTGCCTCGGCCCACTGGCCGGGGTCGGCTCCGCGCACCGGCCCGGGCAGCAGGGCGACGCTCGCGCCGCCCAGCCAACTGCCGAAGATCGCCGAAAGTAGTTCGATATTCGGCTCACCGATGAGCGCAACCGCTTCGGCGGGGCCGTGGTCGTGGATGGCCTCGGCGAAGTTCTGCGCGCGGACGTATACCTCTCCCCAGGGGTGCGCCGTCCATGTCTCGTGATCGGCATTCAGGACATGCAGGTCGTGGGGCGACGAGGCGAGCGCCGCCGACAGGTGGTCGACGAGCCTGCTCATGCCAGTCCTCCAGCGGTCTTGGCCTCGAGAATGTCGTCGAGTTCGCCGATCGTGCTGGAATCCAACAGATCCTGCTCGGACAAGACGATGCCGAGCTTGGCTTCGATGGCCGCGGCCGCAATCGTGAATCCCAGCTGGTCCAGGCAGACGTCGGTGACCAGGCGAGACTCCCGCGTGATCCGACATGAATCGATATTCAGGTCGTTGCAAAGGATTTCAGAAAGCGAGTTACTCACGCTCAGGTGTGCTGTTGAAGCCATGAAGGCGGACCGTACACCGATCAAGATCTGCCCTCCAGACCTACCTTGCCGGAGTTTCGGGTGCAGCTAATTACACGTGCGTTGACTCCGCGGGATGAATTCATTCGCGCGCACCGCTGCAAGCTGTGGCGTAGTGGCGCAACAGGTTTGAGTTTGACCATTACGAAAAACAGCAGCGAAAGCGCAGGTGCCCGGCGTGGTCCGCGCGCCCCTGCGCGGGTCGGGGGCGGCGTCGGCGGTGGGACGTGGTCCGAGTCGTTCACGTCGGTCACGAGGTGACCCAAGTCGCGGTTCGTGCGGCCCCCTGCGAGAACAGCAACCCTGGTTTTGCCGGCCGGAACTGGGCCATACGGTGGGGTCTCGGTAAGTTCGACTGCGACGACAGAGGGAGGCAGTCGGTGCGGTTCATGCTCACGGCACTGCTGTGGCTGCTGGCCACGGTGGCGCTGGCAGTGGCGCTGCCGGCGGCCTGGCTTCAGAAGAACGCCGTTGACCTCGACGGATACGCGGCGTTCACCGAGCAGGCCGCGGGTGATCCGGCGTTGCAGCAGGCCGTGGCCGGCGAACTGACCACTCAGTTGGTGAGGCTGGGGTACACCGGGGACCAGGAGTTACTGCGGGACGTGGCGTCGGTCTATACCGGTGGTGCCGACTTCCCGGGCCAGTTCGCCCAGGCCAACCGGTTTGCCCACCGGTGGCTGTTCTCGGACACGATGACCGCGGGGGAGGACCCGCAGGGACGTTGGGTGGTCGACCTCGCGCCGATGCTGCAGGACAGCTCGTTCAATGCGACCCTCGAGCGGTTCGACATCTCGGTGCCGGAGACGCTGCCAGTGCCGTTGACGGAGAATGCGCCGGACTCGATTCGGCCCGGCCAATTGCGCGCCGTTGCCGCCTGGGGCCCCTGGGTGAGCGTGGGTGCGACCATCCTGGCCGGTGTCTTCGCCCTGCTGGCCCTGGCGTCGGCACGCTCGCGCGGTAAAGCCCTTGCCGCCCTCGGTGTTTCGGGCTTATTCATCGGCGCGGCCGGCTGGGCCGGCTTGGAAGTCGGGCGACGCTACGTCAACGAGGCGCTGGCGAACACCAGCGCCGACGTCCGGCAGATTGCCGAAGCGCTGATCCGCCACGCGACCGACAGCATGCATCAATGGCTCAACATCGCGTTGGCCGCCGGTGGCGGGTTGGTGGCGCTGGGAGTGCTGGTGGCACTGCTCGGTGGGCTGCGGCAACGGACGGTCCGTGAACCGAGTTGATCCGCTACTGCTCATCGGTGTCCGGGGCGAGCGCGGGTGGTCGGTCGGGGCGACGATCACTGGCATCCATCGCGTAGACGCGGCCGTTGATCTTGATGTGGTTAGTCCATTTGAATGCGACGAAGGCAAACCAAAGAGTCATAGCCGGCACGAAGAACAGCAGGTTCCGCCACTCAGGGAACTGTGTCGCCGACAACAGTCCGATAGCCAGTGCATTACCCACCCAGAAAATCCGACGCTGAATCGAGTCGGGTGACAGCGTCGCCGATTTCCATGGCGGGAGCATGGCGCCCAGATTGGCCAGCGCCATCGTAATCAGGCCTGACCAGAGCAGGATTGAAGTCATCATAGGAACCTAACGATTGCGTGGCCCATGAGCCGGGTCTGTGCGGGAAGCGTTGCCTGGTAGCGATGCCCGGTGGACTGCGGCAATCGACGGTCCGCGAACCGAGATGATCCGCTATTGCTCATCGGTATACGGTGCGAGTGCCGGTGGTCGGTCGGGTTTGGGGAAAGCTGCGTAGGTCCGGCCTCGGATTCTCAGGTGGTTCGTGAATTGAACGGCCGTGGCGACGACCCCAAGTCCCATCGCCGCCGTGATGAACGTTGCGGCTCGCCAGTCGGGAAGTTGTCCGATGAACAGCAGGAGGAGCCCCGCGGCGCATCCGCTCCAGTAGACGCGCCGTTGGATGGAATCGGGCGACAGGGTGGAGGATTTCCGTAGCGGGAACCAGCCGCCGACAGCTCCGAAACCGATACAGGCCATGGCACTGCAGAACCAGACCATCTTTGCTTCCTCACTTGCGAACTCCGGCGCGATGCCGGATCCGACCCATTCTGACGTTGACTATCCCGCTGAGTCGATCCGTCGCCCGATGTCGCTTCCGACTGCGTTGCCACCTTTACTAGCGAAGTACACCGCCGTGGCAACGATGGCGGCGGTGGTCCAAGGGCCAGTGACTGACCCTGCCAACGCTGCGGTGGCCCAGGCTGCGCCGACGCCGCCGAATACGCCGCCCACAGCCGCGCCTGCTTCCTCGTTGCGGTTCTCACCACCTTGAAACCATTCCGCTCCGGCAACTCCGAGCTGGAACAAGTTGCCTACGGTGCCTGCTCTGCTCGCCAGCTTCTGCAGTGTCTTCGCGTCGGAAGCTGAGAGCAGATCCGTCGGGGCGTTGTGACGGTTGTCCGGAATCGCCCAGCCGTAGGCTTGTGCACCAGACAAGACCGGTCCGGCGTTGCTGGCCAGGTTCGACAGCGTCTTGAGCGCCCCCTCCTCCGACATCCCGTCTCTGGTCAGCGCGAAGAACGCTTGCCTGGTCGCGGTGACGCGGGCGAATTGCTCACCGTCGTCGAGGGTTTGGGTGGCCTGGTCGGGCGTCATGGGTCCCACGTCGTGAAACAGGCCGTCGCCCAGGTGGATTCGGCCCGATCCGAGTTGACGCTGCATGTCGAGCCGTTGCTGAGCGCGCGTGCGGGCATCGCCGCCGAGGACGGGATCCTTGGGAAGCGGCCCCATGAAGTTCGCCATCCGGAAGTCATCGAGGCGTTCGCCGGCCAAGCGGCGGGCCTCCGGGGCGGCGGCGGGGTCGTTGACGGTGCCGAAGTCCCGCAGGCGCGCGGCCGCGTCGGCCTTGTCCTGGGTCATCTCCCCGGGCGCATTCACCAGCTCTTCGTCCTTGGCACGCTGGTTGGTGTCGTAGTGCTCGGTCGCCGACTGTCCGCGCTGTTCGTCGCCCGGAACACCGTCGCCGTCGACATCGTCGATGGCCGCCGGGTCGTAGCCGTGCTTGTGGCGCAGGTCGGTCAGCGCCTCCTGCAGCTTGGCCGCGTAGCTGTCACGGAAGATCTCGATGGCGCCCAGGGACGCGGTCGTCTTCGCGATTGCTGTCTCTTCGAGCCCGGAGATGTTCATGTCCGCGGCCAGCGCCGCGCCGATCAACCCGTCGAGCTGCACCAGGTGATCGTTGAGGCTGTCGATATTGAAGCTGCTCATGCGCTGCGCCTCGGCGAGATTCGCGGCGATGTTCTGCAGGTCGATGCCGATCTGCGGAAGCTGCTCGGCCTGCACGAACAGTTGGGTCTTCGCGCGCTGCACCTCGGCGGCATCGTCGATGGGATGCTCGCCGTTCTCCCGGTTCCACGACTCGTGGAAGCGTTCGGTCGCGGCGTTGAACTCGTTCCACGTCTCGTCGGTGCACGCCCCGGCGGCGTAGAAGGCACGGGCCAACTCGGAGATCTGGCCGGCATCGCCGGATTCCAGCGAGGCGTACACGTTCCACGGATCGCCGCCGGCCGCAGCGATCAGTGCGCCGACGTCGATGTGGTTCAGGCTTGGGTAAGCGACCACTTCACGGCCTGTAGCGCCTCGGTGTTACGTCGTTCCATGTCCACGAAACACGAAGCGGTGACATGGGTTTTGTCGCCGAGCACCCCGAGGCGTCGCTCCTGGTTGCGCAGCCTGGTCGCGTGCTGAGTGTGGGCGCCGTCAATTCCGGTCGAGAACAGTTCGGCCGCCGCGAAGTCGCCGAACATCCCGGCGCACACCCGCCCGCGCGACAACGCCTGGACGCCCTCATCCGCAAAACCGGCGGCGGCGTAGGACTTGTTGGCCCCCGCCCGCATCTGCTCCACGTCCACGAACACGGTCAGCTCCCCTCAGCAAACATCGTGCCTGAGCCTAACGGCAGTCGCGGAGGTGTCTATTCACCTTTTTCCGCGCTGCGCACGTCGAGACGGTGGTGCGTCGCCGGAGCGGCGCGTCGCGGATGAAACGGCAGCGTCGCGTCAGTCGTTGCCGCGACCCGAACCCGACGGCTCCCAGGTGCTCATGGCCGCATCCAGACCTTCGTCGTCCAGCGCATCCACCGGCAACGGCCCCTGATTGTCGTTGCGGCGCATGCCGTCCAGCAGGATCGCGGTGAACCGGCGCCACAGGTCGCGGTCGACGTTCCCGGCGAATTGGCTGACCGTCCCGCCGATCAGGCTGATGATCGGCATGTCGGTCGCGGAGATGTCGGCACGCAGGTACCCGTCGGTCTGTGCCCGTTCGACCAGTTTGGCCACCACCGGGCCGAGGCGGTCCTGGGCCGCGACCACGCGGTCGCTGCCGTACTCCTTGCTGAAGGCCATCTCTCGAAGACCGCGGTCGGTGGCGGTCAGTTCGCACATCTGCTCGACGAACCACGCGAAACCGTCCCAGGAGTCGTCGTGCTGCAGGCCGGCCTCCGCCAGGGCCGTGAGCTGATCCATGCCGTCGACGAAGATCGCCTCGAGTAGTTCGTCCTTCGTGCCGAACCGCCGATACACCGTGCCGACGCCCACACCCGCGTGCCGGGCGACATCGTTCAGGTTGGGCTCGAGGCCTTGTGCCGCAAACAGATCGCGGGCCGCCTCGAGGACCCGGGCGCGATTGCGCTCGGCGTCCTTTCGCAGCGGGCGGCCCGTCGACTCACGTGTCACCGCACCGAGTGTAATGCGACGCACACGAAAGTGGATTGACCTGATCCGCTTAGTTCGTTAGCTTTGCTGATTAGCCATGCGACCTCTCCCCGCCGCCGGGGTCGTTACGACGCCGGAAGGCCCTACATTGATTGCCGTCGATCGAAACCGCGCACCAGCCGCGTCTGCCGGCATCACCTCGGGGGGACGCGGACGATGCTGAAGGTGATCATGCGCATCTGGCTGCCCGTCATGATCGTGCTGGCCGTGGGGGCCGGCGTGCTGGTGGTCTCGCAGCTGCGGACGGTCTTCGGCGCGGAACCGGTGCTGGTGACCCCGATCGGCGCCGATACCGCGGAGAAGTTCGTTCCCAAGGTCGTGACCTACGAGGTGCTCGGTTCGGGCACGGCCGTCGTCAACTATCTGGACCTGGACGGCAAGCCGGTGCGGGCGGGGACGGTGGCCCTGCCGTGGACGCTGACTCTGGAGACCACGGCGCCCTCGGTGGCGCCCAACGTCATCGCCCAGACCAACGGCCAGGCCGTCACCTGCCGGATCACCGTGGACGACGAAGTCAAAGATGAGAGGACGGCTACGGGCGTGAACGCGCAGACCTACTGCCTGGTGAAGTCCGCATGAGCGCCCCGGTTGACGACACGCCGACGGCCCCGATTCGCGAGCGCCGGGCCTGGCTGCCGCGGCTGATCCGCATCTTCGCGCTCCCGATCATCGTGGGCTGGGTCGTCATCATCGGTCTGCTCAACACCACGGTGCCGCAGCTCGAGGTGGTCGGCAAGCAGCGCGCCGTGTCGATGAGTCCGCAGGACGCGCCGTCGATGATCGCGATGAAGCGCATCGGCACCACCTTCGAGGAGTACGACACCAGCAGCTCGGTGATGATCGTGCTCGAGGGCGAGGACAAGCTGGGCGTCGAGGCGCTCGAGTTCTACCTGCAGATGGTGGCCGATCTGCGCGCCGACACCGAGCACGTGCAGTACGTGCAGGACCTCTGGTCCGATTCCTTCACCGCCGCGGGTGCGCAGAGCGTCGACGGCAAGTCCGCCTATACCCAGGTGTACATCTCCGGCGACCAGGGCGAGACCTTGGCCAACGAATCGGTGCGAGCGGTTCGCGACATCGTCGTCAAACACCCGAGGCCAGAGGGTGTCGAGGTCTACGTCACCGGTTCGGCGGCGACGACCACCGACCAGAACGTCGTGGGCGACGAGAGCATGCGGACCATCGAAATGCTCACCTTCGGCGTCATCATCATCCTGCTGTTGCTGATCTACCGGTCCGTCACGACGACGCTGGTGCTGCTCAGCATGCTTGCGATGGGATTGCTGGGCGCCCGCGGTCTGATCTCGTTCCTGGGCTACCACGGTGCCTTCGGCCTGACGACCTTTGCCACCAACATGGTGGTCACCTTGACCATCGCCACGGCGGTCGACTACGGGATCTTCCTGGTCGGCCGATATCAGGAGGCGCGCCGGTCCGGCAAGGACCGAGAGTCGGCGTACTACGAGATGTTCCACGGGACCGCGCACGTCGTGGCGGCCTCCGGATTGACCATCGCGGGAGCGACCTTCTGCTTGAACTTCACCCGGTTGCCCTACTTCGAGAGCATGGGCACGCCCATGGCCATCGCGATGGTGTTCGGTATCACGGTGGCGTTGACGTACGGCCCCGCGATCATCTCGGTGGCCAGTCGGTTCGGAAAGATCCTGGAGCCCAAGAAGGCGCAGGGCCAGGGCTGGCGTCGCGTCGGTACCTCCACCGTCCGCTGGCCGGGCGCGTTCCTCGTGGTCGCCCTGGCGGCCTGCATGGTGGGTCTGCTTGCGCTGCCCAGCTATCACACGACCTACAACGACCGGCTGTACCTGCCCGACGACATCTCGGCGAACATCGGTTACGCGGCGGCCACCCGGCACTTCTCCGAGGCGCGGATGAACCCGGACGTGCTGATGGTCGAGACCGACCGCGATCTGCGAAATCCCGCGGGCTTCTTGATGATCGACAAGATCGCGAAGGCGCTGTCGAGGGTCGAGGGCGTCGCGCAGGTGCAGGCCATCACCCGGCCCGACGGCAAGCCCATCGAGCACACCACCATTCCGTACATGATCGGCCAGCAGGGCGTCGGTCAGCTGATGGCCAACGACTACCAACAGGGCGTCATCGACAACATCCTGGCCCAGGCCGACGAGATGCAGCACACCATCGACTCGATGGAGCGGATGAACTCGATCACCCGCGATCTGTCGGTGGTCGCGCGGAACATGGCCGACAAGATGAGCGACACCTCCCTGACCCTGCAGGATGTGCGCGACAGCCTGGCCGACTTCGATGACTTCTTCCGGCCCATGCGCAACTACTTCTACTGGGAGCCACACTGTTTCAACATTCCGGTGTGCTGGTCGATGCGTTCGATCTTCGAAAGCCTCGACGGCATGTCGACCATGTCCGATGATTTCCAGGACATGGTTCCCGACATCGACCGGATGGCGGATCTGACACTGGAGATGACCGCGGTGATGCCGGGGATGATCCAGTCGATGAAGAACCAGAAGCAGATGATGTTGAACCAGTACCAGGTTCAGCGGGCTCAGCAGGACCAGACGATCGACCAGCAGGAAGACAGCGCCGCGATGGGCGAGGCGTTCGACGAGGCCCTCAACGACGACTCGTTCTACGTTCCGCCGGAGGCGTTCGACAACGCCGACTTCAAGCGCGGCATGGAACTGATGATGTCTCCCGACGGACATGCCGTGCGGTTCACCATCATTCACCAGGGCGACCCGATGACCGAGGAAGGCATCTCCCGCATGGAGCCGCTGAAGAAGGCGGCAGCCGCGGCGATCAAGGGAACACCCCTGGAAGGTTCGCTGGTCTACCTCGGCGGCGCCGCCGCGATGTTCGACGACATGCAGGAGGGCGCCGATTACGACCTGCTGATCGCGGTCACTGCGGCCCTGCTGTTGATCCTCGTCATCATGATGATCATCACCCGGGCCCTGGTCGCCTCGTTGGTCATCGTCGGGACCGTCACGTTGAGTCTGGGCACCGCCTTCGGTGTGTCGGTGGTGCTGTGGCAGCACATCATCGGCATCCCGCTGCACTGGATGGTGCTGCCGCTCTCGGTGATCATCCTGGTGGCCGTCGGGGCGGACTACAACCTGCTACTGGTGTCGCGCATGAAGGAGGAGATCCACGCCGGCCTGCGTACCGGCACCATTCGTGCCATGGCCGGCACCGGCCCCGTGGTGACCGCCGCCGGCCTCGTGTTCGCGCTCACCATGGCGACGATGGCGGTCAGCGACCTGATCGTCATCGGGCAGGTCGGCACCACCATCGGCATCGGCCTGATGTTCGACACCTTCGTCATCCGAGGCCTGATGACGCCCTCGGTCGCGACGCTGCTCGGACGGTGGTTCTGGTGGCCGCTGGCGGTGCGGCAGCGGCCCCGGCCGTCGCCGTGGCCCAAGCCGATCCAGCGCGACCCCGAGGATGCGCTGAACTGAGCGGCGCGGCGGCCTACTCGGCCGCCGCGGTGCCCAGCATCCGGTGCAGGAAGTTGTAGCTCAGCGCGGACTTGAACGCGGTCTGGGCGTTGTCGGCCGCGCCGGCGTGCCCGCCCTCGATGTTCTCGTAGTAGCGCACCCGGTGCCCGGCGGCCTCGAGCGCGGCGGTCATCTTGCGGGCGTGCCCCGGATGCACGCGGTCGTCCCGCGTCGAGGTGGTCATCAGCAGCTCGGGGTAGTCGGCGTCGGCCGAAATACTCTGGTAGGGCGAGTATTCCGCCATGAACTCCCAGTCCGAGGGCTCGTCGGGGTTGCCGTACTCGGCCACCCAGGACGCCCCGGCCAGCAACAGATGGAACCGTTTCATGTCGAGCAGCGGCACCTGGCAGACCAGCGCCCCGAACAACTCCGGATACCGGGTCAGCATGACACCCATCAGCAGGCCCCCGTTGCTGCCGCCCTGGGCGCCGAGTTGCTCGACGGTGGTGATGCCCTTTGCGACGAGATCGGTTGCCACCGCGGCGAAGTCCTCGTACACCTTGCGCCGGTTCTCCCGCATCGCCTGGGTGTGCCAGGTGGGTCCGTACTCGCCGCCGCCGCGGATGTTGGCCAGCACGTAGGTGCCACCGCGCGCGAGCCACAGTCGGCCCAGCACGCCGTCGTACCCGGGCGTGCGCGCCACCTCGAAACCGCCGTAGCCGCCCAGCAGCGTCGGCCGCGGCCCGTCGGCGTTCGACGGACCCACCACGAAGTAGGGGACCGCGGTGCCGTCGGCCGAGGTGGCGAAATGCTGCACCACGCCGATCTCCTCGGCATCGAAGAAGGCCGGCGCGGCCTTGATGGGCTTCAGGGGGCCGCCCACGGTCCCGTACAGCAACTGCGACGGCGAGGTGAAGCCGCTGGAGTCGAGGAACACCTCGTCGGAGAGTTCATCGGTGGCCACGATCACGGTGTTGGTGTTGTCCGGGATGCCGGGCACCGCGGTGCGTTCCCAGGAACCGGGCGTGACGACCTCGACCCGGCTGGCCACGTCGGCCAGGGTGACCATCACCAACCGGTCGCGCGTCCAGGCGTAGTGGTGCAGGGCGGTGTGCGCATCGGGGGCGAACACCGTGGCCAACGTCGCTGTGCCGGCGAGAAATTCGTCGTAGTCGGCGGCCAGCAGCGACCCGGCCGGGTATTCGGTGGTGCCCACGAACCAGGGGGAGCGCAGCTCGATCAGCAGCCAGTCCCGGTGCACCGACACCGAGGCGTCGGTGGGTGCGTCGATGCGGATCAACTCGTCGCCGCGCAACTCGTAGACCTCGTCGTTGAAGAAATCCACGGCGCGACGGATGAACGTCCGCTCGTACCCGGGGGTGCGGTCGACGGCCGCGGCGGCGATGACGTCCTGCTGCGAGGCGGAGAACACCGTCGCGGCCTCGGCCAGCGGCTGTCCGCGCTGCCAGCGCTTGACCAACCGCGGATAGCCGGAGTCGGTCAGCGAGTCGGGCCCGAAGTCGGTGCCGATCAGCACCGTGTCCGCGTCAGCCCAGGTGATGTGCGTCTTGGCCTCGCCGACCTCGAAGCCGTCGGACACGAATTCCTTGGTCCCCATGTCGAACTCGCGCACGATCGCGGCGTCGGAGCCGCCCCGGGACAGACTGACCAGGGCCCGGGTGTGGTCCGGCTCGATGACGTCGGCGCCGGCCCACACCCAGTTGGCGTCGTCGGCGGCGGCCAGCTGGTCGACGTCGATGAGGATCTCCCAGTCGGGCGTCTCGGTGCGGTACTGCTCGAGGGTGGTGCGCCGCCACAGGCCGCGGGGGTTGGCCGCGTCGCGCCAGAAGTTGTAGAGGAACTCGCCGCGCCGGCGCACATACGGGATCCGGGTGTCGGTGTCGAGCACCTCGAGCGCCTCGGTGCGCATCTGCTCGAACCGCTCGTCGCACAGCTCGGCCTGCGTGGGCTCGTTGTGGGCGCGCACCCAGTCCAGGGCGGCCTCCCCGGAAACGTCTTCGAGCCAGAGGTGCGGGTCGTTCGCCGTTGCGTCAGCCATGTCGCCATTGTCCCGACCGGATCAGTCCCGACGGGATTAGGGTGGGGTGCATGGCGGTCCCTCCGCGCGTCCTGATCACCAGCAGCGCCGCCAGCCAGCTCGCTGCGCTGCAGCAGCGGCACGGGCCGGTGATGTTCCACCAGTCCGGCGGCTGCTGCGACGGCTCCTCGCCGATGTGCTACCCCGACGGGGACTTCATCGTCGGGGATCGCGACGTGCTGCTCGGCCTGCTCGACGTGACCGCGCAGCGCCAACCCGACGGCGTGCCGGTGTGGATCTCCGGTCCCCAGTTCGACGCCTGGAAGCACACCCAGCTGGTCATCGACCTGGTCTCCGGGCGCGGCGGCGGGTTCAGCCTGGAGGCCCCCGACGGGGTGCGGTTCCTGTCGCGGGGACGCGCGTTCTCCGAGGCCGAGGTTGCGGCGTTGGCGCAGGTCCCGGCGATCACCGGCGCCGAATACGAGCGGGGGGTGGACGCACCGGGCCCGCGCGGGGCGGTGGTGGCCCACGCCGCAGATGTCTGTCCGATACCGAATCGGTAACTGTGTGAACCATGCCCCCCGCTGATACGGGGTGGGGACCGCGCGGCGTCGTACTGTCGTGACCGTGATTCCCCTTCCGAGGGCGTGGCAACTGACCGGCGCGATGCTGATCGGCGCCGCGGTCGGCGTTGTCCTGGGTGTGCTCGCGACGCTGCAGGTGCAGGCGTCGCTGCGGCCGGACGCCGTCATCGCGCTGGTCCTCGGAGTCCCGACCGTGCTGGGCCTGCTGTTCATCTTGACCGCGAGCCGACGCTGGATGACCGTCGTGGGCGCGTTCACCCTGGCGATCGCGCCGGGCTGGTTCGCCGTGCTGGTCCTGATCCAGGTGGTGCATGGTGCCTGAGTCGAAATCACCCTGGTTCACCCCGGCGCAGCGCCTCGACACCGGCGAGATGCCGCTCACCGAGCCGCACCCCGCGCCCATCTTCGACACCGGCCCGCATCCCGAACCGTTGAGCCTGTGGGGCAGCCCAGAGGAGGCCGCCGAGGCCGAGGCCGCACTCGACCGCGCCGAACGTGACATCGCCGAGGACCCGGACCTCACCGCCGCCGCCGACGACGGCGTCGTCACGCGGTCGGAGCCGGTCCCGGTGCCGGCGCAGCCCACCGCCGTCCCGAGCCAGCTGGTCCACGTCAAATGGTGGAAGTTCGTCCTGGTCACGCTGGCGGTGTGGGCGCCGGCGGCCGCGGCCGGGGCCGGCCTGTACTACTGGTGGTTCCAGGCCATGGACAAGGGCGGACCCGAACTCGCGGTGCTGCTGATGGTCATCGTGTGCACCGTCGCGGGGCTGTTGCTGGCCATGGTCGAACACCGCCCGCTGGTCTCGGTGACCTCGATCGCGGTGATGACCGCGCCGTTCGCCGCCGGTCTGGCCGCCGCGGCGCTGTACGGGATGTACGTGTTCGGCTGGATCACGCCCTGAGCACCCAACCCTGGACGGGGGAGCGCGGCCGCCTACTAGGCTGAGGGACGTGACTCACTTTGACGTCGTCGTGCTCGGAGCTGGCCCAGGTGGTTACGTCGCCGCCATCCGCGCTGCGCAACTCGGACTGAAAACCGCCATCGTCGAACCGAAGTACTGGGGTGGTGTGTGCCTGAATGTGGGGTGCATCCCGTCCAAGGCGCTGCTGCGCAATGCCGAGTTGGCGCACCTGTTCACCAAGCAGGCCAAGGCCTTCGGCATCAGCGGTGAGGCCAGCTTCGATTACGGTGCGGCTTTCGATCGCAGCCGCAAGGTGGCCGACGGCCGGGTGGCCGGGGTGCACTTCCTGATGAAGAAGAACAAGATCACCGAGATCCACGGGTACGGCAAGTTCACCGGGGCCAACACCTTGGAGGTGGCGCTCAACGAGGGCGGCACCGAGAGCGTCGAGTTCGACAACGCGATCATCGCCACCGGCAGCAGCACCCGCTTGGTGCCGGGGACCTCGCTGTCGGAGAACGTGGTGACCTACGAGAACCAGATCCTGTCCCGCGAGCTGCCGTCGTCGTTGATCATCGCCGGGGCCGGTGCCATCGGCATGGAGTTCGCCTACATCTTCAGCAACTACGGGGTCGACGTCACCATCGTGGAGTTCCTGCCGCGGGCGTTGCCCAACGAGGACGCCGAGGTGTCCAAGGAGATCGAGAAGCAGTACAAGAAGCTCGGTGTGAAGATCCGGACCGGGACCAAGGTCGAGTCGATCACCGACAACGGGTCGTCGGTGACCGTCGCGGTCAGCAAGGACGGCAAGAGCGAGGAACTGCAGGCCGACAAGGTGTTGCAGGCCATCGGTTTTGCGCCCAATGTCGAGGGCTACGGGCTGGAGGCCGCCGGGGTGGCGCTGACCGACCGGCAGGCGATCGGCATCGACGACTACATGCGCACCAACGTGGGCCACATCTATGCCATCGGCGATGTGACCGGCAAGCTGCAGTTGGCCCATGTCGCCGAGGCCCAGGCCGTGGTCGCCGCGGAGACCATCGCCGGTGCGGAGACCCTGGCGCTGGGGGATTACCGGATGATGCCGCGCGCGACGTTCTGTCAGCCGCAGGTGGCCAGCTTCGGGTTGACCGAAGAACAAGCCAAGGAAGAGGGCTACGACGTCAAGGTGGCCAAGTTTCCGTTCACCGCGAACGGCAAGGCGCACGGGCTGGGGGATCCCACCGGATTCGTCAAGCTGATCGCCGATGCCAAGTACGGCGAGCTCATCGGCGGGCACCTGATCGGCCCGGACGTCTCGGAGTTGCTGCCCGAGCTGACCCTGGCCCAGAAGTGGGACCTGACGGTCAACGAATTGGCCCGCAACGTGCACACCCACCCGACCCTGTCGGAGGCCCTGCAGGAATGCTTCCACGGCCTCTCCGGGCACATGATCAACTTCTGATATGCGATCCGCGGCAGTCTTCGCAGCGGCAGCCATCGCGGCGCCGTTCTCGTTGTGCGTGGCGGGGCCCGCGGCGGCCGCCCCGGGGGCCCCGGACCTCAGCGCGTACCAGCCGGCGCCCGTCGAGCGCTATCTGGACACCTCCGCCAACGGCGGCGAGGTGTACTTCCAGACGCCCGACGGGCTGCTGTGCGCCATGCGGCCCGCGCAGGGCCGCGCTGGCTGCGACGGGCCGCTGCCCGGAGCGCCGACCGCGGCCAACGAGATCGTGTTGTCGGGCGACCAGTACAGCCGCGGCCTGCGCGCCACCGCGACACCGCAGTTCGTCAAGCCGACCGGCGGCGCCGCACGGGTGCTCGAGGTGGGGCACAAGATCACCTTCGCCGACTTCGAGTGCGCCGTCGGCGAGGGCCCGAAGACGGTGTGCACCAAGGGCACTCCGCCCTCGGCGTGGATGACGGTGTCGGCCGACGGCACCGGGATCGGGCCGCGCACCGCGGGCCTGCCCGCCGACGTGCCCGACCCCAACGACTTCATCGGCAGCGACGACAGCTACCTCGTGGGCATCGGACCGAAGAACGTGTTCCCGGTGTTCAGCGTCAGCGGTGGACTCACCTGCAAGATCGGCATGTTCAGTGGCGGCGAGATCGCTTGCGACGGTGAGCTTCCGGGTGTCGACAACGGTGACAACGAGGTGTTCACGCGCGTCCCGGGGCCGGTGGGTACCCGCAAGGCGGGCAGCCCGCCGTTCAGCACGCCGGCCTATCCGGGCCCCGTCCGCGAGTTGCCGGCCGGTCATCGCATCGATTCTCACGGCGGCACCTGCATGGCGCTCGAGGACGGCGGTGTCGCGTGCCTCGCGGCGGTCGGCGGCCCGCCCCAGGGCTTCGTGGTGACCGCCGAGGACACCGAGACCTTCGGCGGACAGCCCGGCTAGTCCGGGAAGTCCATCGGCAGCTTCAGCGTGTTCATGGTCGCGGCCAACGTGTCGTATTGCCCGGCCAGCATGCAGAATTCGATGAGCTGCTTGGTGTTCAGCTGGGCGGCCAGCGTGGCCCAGGTCGCCGCTGTCACGCCCCGGTCCAGGACGAACTCGTCGGTGGCGCGCAGCAGCGCGCGCTGACGGTCGGTCAGGCCCTCGGCGTCGGGGCCGGCGAAGATCTTCTGCTGCAACGCATCATCGAGGCCGCGGCTGCGCGCCAGGCGGCGGTGCTGCTGCAGTTCGTACTCGCAGTCCCGCAGCGAACCCACCCGCAGGATCACGGTCTCGGCGTCCTGACGGGACAGCCGCCCCCAGTACAGCAGCACCCCGGAGAACGGCAGCCAGGACCAGAACAGCGCGCTGTGCCGGGACAACGCGTTGAACAGGTGGAACTGCGGCGCGCGGATGCCCCGCGCGCCGAGCCGGCAGATGACCCAGTTGATGGGGCCGACGTCGCGCACGGTGCTACTGACCGGGAAGCGGACGGGCTCGGGTTCGTGGGGCTCGGGTTCGTGGGACAAGGGACACCTTCCTAATGCTTGACCAGGTACGGGGACACGGTGCTGCGGTGTTCGTCGAGGTCCAGGGCGCGGCCCAGCGCGGGGAAGGCCCGCTGCGGGCAGTTGTCCCGTTCGCAGACCCGGCAGCCGGCGCCGATGGGGGTGGCGACCCCGCCGGAGAGGTCCAATCCTTCGGAGTAGATCAGGCGGTGGGCGTGGCGCAGTTCGCAGCCCAGGCCGATCGCAAAGGTCTTGCCCGGCTGGCCATATCGGGCCGCGCGGCGTTCGACGGTGCGCGCCACCCACATGTAGTTGCGCCCGTCGGGCATCTCGGCGATCTGCACCAGGAGCTTGCCGGGGTGGGCGAACGTCTCGTAGACGTTCCACAGGGGGCAGGTGCCGCCCGAGGAGGAGAAGTGAAAACCGGTGGCGGACTGACGTTTGCTCATGTTGCCGGCGCGATCGACCCGGACGAAGGAGAACGGCACGCCCCGCATGGAGGGGCGCTGCAGCGTGGAAAGCCGGTGGCAGATGGTCTCGTAGCTGGCCGAGTAGAACGCCGAGAGCCGTTCGATGTCGTAGCGGAACCGCTCAGCGACGTCATGGAATTGGCCGTAGGGCAACACCACCGCGGCGGCGAAGTAGTTGGCCAACCCCAGCCGTGCCAGCGTGCGGGACTCGGCACTGGTGAACTTGCCCTCGTCGACCTTCTCGTCGATCAGCGCGCCGAACTCCAGGTAGGCCAGTTCGGTCGCGAGGCGGAACACCTGCTGGCCGGGGGACAGGTGCGCGCTCATCTCCAGGGTCTTGGTTTCCGGGGTGTAGCGGTGCAGCACCGTCTCGCCGAGGTCGATGCGCTTGACGATCCGCACCCCGTGCAACTGGGACAGCCGCTGGGCGATGTCGCCGGCCAGGTCGCCGCGGTGCATGCGGATGCGGACGGTGAGGTCCTCTGCGGCGGTGTCCAATTCGTCCAGATAGTTCTGGCGTTGATAGAAGTAGTCGCGCACCTCTTCGTGCGGCATGGTGATGGCTCCGCTACCGCTGCCCTCGGCGTTGAGGTTGAACCGGCCTTCCGTGGCGGAGGCCAGCTGGGCCTTGGTCCGGCGGTACCGCTGATGCAGGTGGACCATGGCCTTCGCCAGTTTCGGGTGCGCGCCGACGAGCTCGGCCACCTCGGCGAGGTCCACCTCGAGGTCCAGGTCGCGGTCCAGGGTGACCTCGCGCAACTCGGCGATCAGCCGGGTGTCGTCCTGGGAGGCGAAGAACGTCGCGTCGACCCCGAACACCTCGGTGATGCGCAACAGCACCGGCACGGTCAGCGGCCGCACGTCATGCTCGATCTGGTTCAGGTAGCTCGGCGAGATCTTGAGCAGCTGTGCCAGCGCTGCCTGGCTGAACCCGCGCTCGTTGCGCAGCTGCCGAACCCGGGAGCCGACGAACGTCTTGGACACGTCGACCAGGCTACGCGGGGGTGTTAACCCGACCTTCGCAGCCTTGGCAGCTGCGCGCGGGCTAGCTGGGGCGCAGGCCGGGCTGGCATGATCGCAACCGGGTGGAGGGGCTGGTCGGTGAGGGGGAAGCGATGGCGGGAAGTGGTGCGACGGTGAGTTCGGGACTGGGTAAGACGTTGATGCCGGTGCCCGATCCGCATCCGGACGTGTTCAACCGCGAGTGGCCGCTGCGCGTCGGCGACATCGACCGCGAAGGCCGGCTGCGCTTCGATGCCGCGTGCCGCCACATCCAGGACATCGGGTCGGACCACCTGCGCGAACTCGGTTTCGAGCAGACCCATCCGCTGTGGATCGTGCGGCGCACCATGGTCGACCTGATCCGGCCGATCGAGTTCCAGGACATGCTGCGCCTGCGCCGCTGGTGTTCGGGCACGTCCAACCGGTGGTGCGAGATGCGCGTGCGCATCGATGGCCGTAAGGGCGGCCTGATGGAATCCGAGGCGTTCTGGATCAACATCAACCGGGAGACCCAGGGCCCGGCGCGGATCTCCGACGACTTCCTCGAGGGCCTGCGGCGCACCACGGAGGTGGACCGCCTGCGCTGGAAGGCCTATCTGAAGGCGGGTTCGCGCGAGGACGCGGCCGAGATCCGCCCGTATCCGGTCCGGGTGTCCGATATCGACCTGTTCGACCACATGAACAACTCGGTGTACTGGACCGTCATCGAGGACCATCTGCAGTCGCACCCCGAACTGCTCGCCGCGCCGTTGCGGGTGACCATCGAGCACGACGCCCCGGTGGCGCTCAACGACAAACTCGAGATCCTCACCCACGTGTATCCGGCCGGTTCGACGGAAATGTTCGGGCTGGAACTGTCCGACCGCGCTGTTACAACGCTCACATATGCCGTCGGGGACGAGGTCAAGGCCGTCGCCGCGCTCTTCGCGATCTAACAGTACGCTTGTCCGGTATTTATCCGGGTTGACCTGCGGCAATGTTGTTACCGGTCAGTAGCTACTGTACCGGTTCAGTTGGAAGAATCTTCGCAAACTTTGCAAGATTGTCGTCGGGCGTGGCTGAAGTTGGCATCGAAATCGGGTGGACCAGCACATATGGATGGTGGCATGGTGTTCTCAACGCACCCGTGAAGCTGACTAGGCGTTAACAATCCGGCGATCCCGGCAACGTCGCAGCGGCTTGACAGATGATCTACTCGAAATCCGCAAGGAGCCAAGATGTCGACAGTCGGCACTCCCAAGTCCCCCGAACAGATCCAGCACGACTGGGACCACAACCCGCGCTGGAAGGGCATCACCCGTACCTACAGCCCCGAAGACGTCGTCGCCCTGCAGGGCCACGTGGTCGAGGAGGCCACCCTGGCCCGTCGCGGCGCCGAGGTGCTGTGGTCCCAGCTGCACGACATGGAGTTCGTGAACGCGCTCGGCGCGCTCACCGGCAACATGGCCGTCCAGCAGGTCCGCGCCGGCCTCAAGGCCATCTACCTCTCCGGCTGGCAGGTCGCCGGTGACGCCAACCTGAGCGGCCACACCTACCCGGACCAGAGCCTGTACCCGGCCAACTCGGTGCCGCAGGTGGTGCGCCGGATCAACAACGCGCTGCTGCGCGCCGACGAGATCGCCAAGGTCGAGGGCGACACCTCCGTCGAGAACTGGCTGGCCCCGATCGTGGCCGACGGCGAGGCCGGCTTCGGCGGCGCGCTCAACGTCTACGAGCTGCAGAAGGCCATGATCGCCGCCGGTGTCGCCGGATCGCACTGGGAGGACCAGCTGGCCTCGGAGAAGAAGTGCGGCCACCTCGGTGGCAAGGTGCTGATCCCCACCCAGCAGCACATCCGCACGCTGACCTCCGCGCGGCTCGCGGCCGACGTGGCCGACGTCCCGACCGTGGTCATCGCCCGCACCGACGCCGAGGCCGCCACGCTGATCACCTCCGATGTCGACGAGCGCGATCGCCCGTTCATCACCGGTGAGCGCACCGCCGAGGGCTTCTACCGGATCACGAACGGCCTGGAGCCGTGCATCGCCCGCGCCAAGGCCTACGCGCCGTACTCCGACCTGATCTGGATGGAGACCGGCACCCCGGACCTCGAGCTGGCCAAGAAGTTCGCCGAGGGCGTCAAGAGCGAATTCCCGGACCAGATGCTGGCCTACAACTGCTCGCCGTCGTTCAACTGGAAGCAGCACCTGGACGACGCCACGATCGCGAAGTTCCAGAAGGAACTCGGCGCGATGGGCTTCAAGTTCCAGTTCATCACGCTGGCCGGCTTCCACGCGCTCAACTACTCGATGTTCGATCTGGCCCACGGCTACGCCCGCAACCAGATGACCGCCTACGTCGAGCTGCAGGAGCGCGAGTTCGCGGCCGAGGAGCGCGGCTACACCGCCACCAAGCACCAGCGCGAGGTCGGTGCCGGCTACTTCGACCGGATCGCCACCACGGTGGACCCGACCAGCTCCACCACCGCGCTCGCCGGGTCGACCGAAGAGGGCCAGTTCCACTGAGGCTTTCTCGATAGGTCAGGCGACCACCGCAGTAACCACTGAGCAGACGCAAGCTCGCCCGAATTGAGTTGTCCCACGGCGAGTTTGCGTCTGCTCGCGTCTTGAGGAGTCAAGTGAGTTCAGAACCGATCACCCGGGTGGGCGTCGTGGGGGCCGGGCAGATGGGGGCAGGAATCGCGGAGGTGTCCGCCCGCGCGGGCGTCGATGTGCTGGTCTTCGAGACCACCGACGCGCTCGCCGCCGCCGGGCGGCAGCGCCTGACGAAGTCCCTGCAGCGCGGCGTGAGCGCCGGCAAGATCACCGAGCCCGAGCGGGACGCGACGCTCGACCGGCTGTCGTTCACCACCGAGCTGAAGGATCTGGCCGACCGGCAGTTGGTCGTCGAGGCGGTCATCGAGGACGAGGCCGTCAAGACCGAGATCTTCGCCCGGCTCGACGCGGTCATCGAGGATCCCGACGCCATCCTGGCATCGAACACCTCCAGCATCCCGATCATGAAGATGGCCGCGGCGACCCAGAACCCACAGCGCGTGCTGGGCTTGCACTTCTTCAACCCGGTGCCCGTGCTCCCGCTGGTGGAACTGGTCACCACGTTGGTCACCGGCGAGGCCGCCGCCGACCGCGCCGAGACCTTTGCCGGCGCGGTGCTCGGCAAGCAGGTGGTGCGCTGTCCGGACCGGTCGGGCTTCGTGGTCAACGCGCTGTTGGTGCCCTACCTGCTGTCCGCCATCCGGATGGCCGAAGCCGGGGTTGCCGAGATTGACGGCATCGACAAGGCCGTGGTGGCCGGGCTGTCCCACCCGATGGGGCCGCTGCGGCTCGCCGACCTGATCGGCCTCGACACCCTCGAGCTGATCGCCGACAAGATGTACGAGGAGTACAAGGAAGCGATGTACGCGCCGCCGCCGCTGTTGCGGCGTATGGTCGAGGCAGGGTTGCTGGGCAAAAAGTCCGGCCAGGGTTTTTACAAGTACTAGGAAATTCGCCAACACCGCGCTTTGGCGTCTGGCCCTCGCGTTGGTTAGCCTATCGAGCGGTGGACCTTCGGGTCCGCGTCGGGAGATGCGGTCGCCGCCCGGCTGACCGCCACCGTCGGAGCCTTTGCTCGGACCCGCGCGTAGTCAATAACAAGGAGTGTCACGGAGCATGTCATCGGTCGATCCTGAACTTGCGCCCTACTACGAGGAATCGCAGTCGATCTACGACATCTCGAACGAGTTCTTCGCCCTCTGGCTCGGGCCGACCATGGGTTACACCTGTGGCTACTACGAGCGCGAGGACATGACGCTGGAGGAGTCGCAGAACGCCAAGTTCGACCTGGCGCTGGGCAAGCTCGACCTCAAGCCGGGGATGACCCTGCTCGACATCGGCTGCGGCTGGGGCGGCGCCCTGGAGCGGGCCATCACCAAGTTCGACGTCAACGTCATCGGCATCACGCTGAGCAAGGCACAGTCGGAGTGGGCCCGCGAGCGGCTGGCCAAGATCGACACCAACCGCAGTGTCGAGATCCGGCTGCAGGGCTGGGAAGAGTTCAACGAACCCGTCGACCGCATCGTGTCCATCGGCGCGTTCGAGGCCTTCAAGGCCGAGCGTTACCCGGTGTTCTTCCAGCGCGCCTACGAGATCCTGTCGGCCGACGGCGGCCGGATGCTGCTGCACACGATCCTGGCGCACACCCAGCAGTTCTTCCGTGAGAACAACATCAAGCTGACGATCAGCGATCTCAAGTTCATGAAGTTCATCGGCGAGGAGATCTTCCCCGGTGGACAGCTGCCGGCGGTCGAGGACATCGAGAAGCTGGCCGCGGACTCGGGCTTCACGCTGGAGCGCACCCACCTGCTGCGCCCGCACTACGCGCGGACGCTGGACATGTGGGCGGCCAACCTCAAGGCCAAGAAGGACGAGGCCATCGCCATGCAGGGCCAGGAGGTCTACGACCGGTACATGAAGTACCTGACCGGTTGCGCCGACTTCTTCCGCCGCGGCATCACCAACATCGGCCAGTTCACCCTGGTCAAGTAGCCCCTCGTTCCTCGGGGATCGTCGCTAGGCGGTCGCAAGCCGCTTCTTCTCCGCCTTCACGTCGAAATCGGCTGGCGGCCAAGACAACTGAAGTGACTTCAGCGTCTCGATCAGCAACTCGGTGACGGCCAGTCGGCTGTACCACTTCTTGTCGGCGGGCACCACGTACCACGGTGCGTGGTCCGTCGACGTCTTGTCCAGCATCGCCTGGTAGGCCTCGCGGTACTGCGGCCACAGCGCCCGCTCGTCGAGGTCGCCGGGGTTGTACTTCCAGTGCTTCTCGGGATCCTCGAGCCGGTCGGACAGCCGCTGCTTCTGCTCCTCGAGCGAGACGAACATCGCCACCTTCACGATGCTGGTGCCCGCCTCGGTGAGTTCCTTCTCGAAGGCGTTGATCTCGTCGTAGCGGGCGCCCCAGACATCCGGCGCGACCAGGTTGTGCACCCGCACCACCAGCACGTCCTCGTAGTGCGACCGATCGAAGACCCCGACCTGCCCACCCGTCGGGAGCGCCTTGCGGATCCGCCACAGGTAGTGGTGCTGCAACTCCTCGGGGGTGGGCACGCCGAAGCTCTTGTACTGGATGCCCATCGGATTGCCCGCGCCCACAACATGTTCGACGATGCCGCCCTTGCCGGCGGTGTCCATCCCCTGCAGGACCAGCAGCACCGAACGGTGATCGCCGCGGCGGCCGTTGGCGTAGAGCATCTCCTGCAACTCGGCGAAGCGTTCGTTGCGGTCGCGCTGCAGTTCCGGGGCGTCGTCCTTGTCGCCGTCGAAACCCGGCGAGGAGTTCGTGTCGATGTCCTCGATCCTGTCGCCGGCCTTGAAGGCGAGGATCTTCTGCGGCTTGTGGGTCCAGAGCTCCGGAAGCGTCATGTGCGGAGCCTAAACGAGTCAGTCCGGCGGGGGCGGTAGCACCGGCGACGGGTGCGGCATGCTGTTGAACCGCTCGAGGGACCCGCCCACCTCGACGATGCCGCACAGCGCGTTCCACGCCAGCATGGTCAGGTAGTCGATCAGCTCGTCGGAGCTCGTCCGCCGGTGCGACATCCACGAGTGCGTTGCCAGCTGGACCCCGCCGACGATCATGTAGGCCCACGGCTCGACGCCCTTGGTGTCCATACCCACCCGTTGCATGCGCCGACGGAACATCACGGCCAGCATCCCGGCGATGATTCGTTCGCTGTCAGCGATCACCTTGCTTTTGCTGGCCGAGCTGTTCGCAAAGACAAATGGGTAGATTTCCGGCTCCGCGGCGACCGTCTCCACATAGACCCGGATGATCTCCCGAACCAGGTCGTACCCGTCCCGATCGGTCGACAGCGCGGCGGCCATGTTCGGGATCAGGGTGGTCTGCGCGAAGCGCATCATCACCGCGGTCGTCAGGTCGTTCTTGTCGACGAAATACCGGTACAGGACGGTCTTCGAGACCCCGATTTCCGCTGCTATCTCGTCCATGCTGACGTCGCGACCGCGGGACCGGATGGCTTCCAGGGTCCCGTCCACCAACTCGTTGCGGCGGTCCACCTTGTGCTTGTGCCAGCGTCGTTTGCGGCCGTCGACCCGGACGGTGCCCGGTTGGGGTTGTTGTGCCACTGTGGTGCAGATCCGTTTCCGTAGGTGACCTTCATAGTACGGGTCGAGGACACCTGGGAACCCGGGGACGGTCACAGTAACTGGTTTGCGTCGCTCGGGGTTGCGCCGCCGGGGATAGCGGATGATGGTTGGGTGGCTGTACGACCGGAATTGCCGGTAACGAAGAACAGTGAGCCCAGCCTGCCGTCGTTGTTGGCCGGGGCCACCGCGATGGCGCAGACGCGCGGTTCGCTGGCGGAGTCCATCGCCGGAGCCGACCCGGTCGGGGACGCCGAGCGGCAGCGGGCGCTACGCCGGATGAAATTGGTGGCGCTGAGCTTCCTGCTGGCGGCGACCGTGATCTTCCTGGTGTGCACCTGGGCGCAACGCGACGGCACCGCGCCGGCCTGGGTGGGCTACGTGCGCGCCGCCGCCGAGGCCGGCATGGTCGGCGCGCTGGCCGACTGGTTCGCCGTCACGGCCCTGTTCAAGCACCCGCTCGGGATACCGATCCCGCACACGGCGATCATCCGGCGCAAGAAGGACCAGCTGGGCGAGGGCCTGGGGACCTTCGTGCGGGAGAACTTCCTGTCGGCCGACGTCATCGAGACCAAACTGCGCGACGCCCAGGTGCCCAGCCGGGTGGGCAAGTGGCTGGCCGAGCCTGAGCATGCCCGCCGGGTGGCCGAGGAATCCGCGGTGGTGCTGCGGGTCCTGGTGGAACTGCTCAACGACGACGACGTCCAGCAGATCATCGACCGGATGATCGTGCGGCGCATGGCCGAACCGCAGTGGGGCCCACCGGTGGGCCGGGTGCTCGCGCAACTCCTGGCGGAGAACCGCCAGGAGGCGTTGATCCAGTTGCTGTGCGACCGCGCCTTCCAGTGGTCGCTGAACGCCGGGGAGACCATCGAACGCGTCGTCACCCGGGACTCACCGACGTGGTCACCGCGCTTCGTCGACCATCTCGTCGGCGACCGGATCCACCGGGAACTGATGGACTTCACCGACAAGGTGCGCCGCGACCCCAACCACGAGCTGCGTCGGTCGGCCACCCGGTTCCTGTTCGAGTTTGCCGACGACCTGCAGAACGACCCGGCGACCATCGCCAAGGCCGAGAACGTCAAGGAACAGTTGATGGCCCGCGACGAGGTCACCCGCGCCGCCGAGACCGCGTGGAAGACGTTGAAGCGGTTGGTGCTCGACGGTGTCGACGACCCGTCCAGCGCGCTGCGCACCCGGGTCACCGACTCGGTGATCCGGATCGGCGAATCGCTGCGCGACGACGCCGATCTGCGCGAGAAGGTGGAGAACTGGATCGTGCGCGCGGCGCAGCATCTGGTGGTCCAGTACGGCGTGGAGATCACCTCGATCATCACCGAGACGATCGAACGCTGGGACGCCGACGACGCCAGCCGCCGCATCGAATTGCACGTCGGTCGCGACCTGCAGTTCATCCGGATCAACGGCACCGTGGTGGGTGCCCTGGCCGGCTTGGTCATCTACTCTGTGGCGCAAATCATATTCTGACCTGCGCTAACTAGTGCTTGCAATTGTTAGCACCCCGTCGTAGGGTGGGAGAAGTGTCAGGTTGTGACACTCACACCGACGGGAGGGGCAGTCATGTCGCAGGACGAAAAGCTTGCCGCCGTGGTGACCCATGCCGCCTCCGATATCGGCAGCTTCATCCGCACCCAGCGGGAGGCCGCGCAGGTGTCGGTGCGGCAGTTGGCCGAGAAGGCCGGGGTCAGTAACCCGTACCTCAGCCAGATTGAGCGCGGTTTACGCAAACCCTCCGCCGAGGTGCTCAACCAGATCGCCAAGGCGCTGCGCGTCTCGGCGGAAGTGCTCTATGTCCAGGCCGGGATTCTCGAACCGGGGGAGAGCAACGCGGTACGCGACGCCGTGGTCACCGACACCGCCATCACCGAACGGCAGAAGCAGGTGTTGCTGGACATCTACAACTCGTTCATCCAACAGAACGAAGCGGCCATCGAGCAGGACGCGATTGCCGCGGGCGAGGAGTCGGCCACTGAATAACCGACGCGCACCCTCCCGATCAGCACGTGAGACAGATTTGCCACCGAAAGGATTGATCACCATGGCAGAAAACCCGACCATCGAAGAACTGAAGGCCCCGTTGCTGGCTGCTGTGGGCGCCGCCGACCTGGCCCTCGCGACCGTCAACGAGATCGTCGCCGCCCTGCGTGAGCGCGCCGAGGAGGCCCGCACCGACGCCAGCAGCCGCGCCGAGGAGCGTCGCACCAAGCTGACCGGCCGCGTCGACGACGCCCGGGACCGCCTGGCGGCGCTGCAGGAAGAGCTGCCCAAGGAGTTCGGCGAGCTGCGCGACAAGCTGACCGCCGACGAACTCCGCCGCGTCGCCGAGGGCTACGCCGAGCAGGCGCAGGCCACCTACAGCCGCCTCGTCGAGCGCGGCGAGGCCGCCATCGAGCGGCTGCGCAACCAGCCGGCGCTCGAGGACGCCGCCGAGCGCGCCGAGGGCTACGTCGACCAGGCCGTCGAGGTCACCCAGGACGCGCTGGGCACCGTGGCCGCGCAGACCCGGGCCGTCGGTGAGCGGGCGGCCAAGCTGGTCGGCGTGGAGCTGCCGGGCCGTGTCGACGAGGCCGTGTTGGACGCCGAGATCGCCGTGGAGAACGTCGCCAAGAGGGCGCCCGCCAAGAAGGCCCCGGCCAAGAAGGCTCCGGCGAAGAAGGCCGCCGCCAAGAAGGCCCCGGCCAAGAAGGCGCC
>Ga0265293_10003930_pt1 | contig 26929 bp, 51 predicted proteins | sample Munlanlewell138R_FD_192505 | JGI IMG/M metagenome (GOLD analysis project Ga0265293, IMG submission 192505) | Leachate microbial communities from a municipal landfill in Southern Ontario, Canada - Leachate well 138R | ecosystem: Engineered > Solid waste > Landfill > Unclassified | place: Canada...
CTAAAAACGGTCGTACCTGAAAGTTTTATCGAGATCGAACTCGGTTTGATCGATCCTGCGATTCAAGAAAACGCCACCCCTTCGGCAGATGTGGTTCACTTCTCCAACATAGGACAAATTCTAGTAGAAAAGGATTTGAAAATTGCTCCCTATGTGACGCTCGAACAGAACCTATGGCTGTTGGACGGAAAAAAACAGATCCTACCTGCCGACAATTACGGAAACACTGGATACATTGGCTCCGCTTTAAGTGGCGCAGACGGTGGGTTCGATCTTCCTCCTGTGGTATCCGTGCAATTACCATGGTTGGTCAACGTGTATCTGCCAGGGTTGATCCTCGAATGGGATCAGGCCCACGGGGATTACGCTGTAGATTTTGACATCAATCTTTACGACGGAGAGATATTGAGCGATCAGATAGAGGTGCGAGAAAACACGAGTGTTTTCACCCCGTTTTCTCGTCTGATCAGAGACTTCGACAGAGTGGATATTGTGGTTCACAAATGGAGCCTGCCTCACAAAAGACCTAGAATCTCCAAGATGGTATTAACCATTCATGTGTTGTACGATACTCCTAATATTATCTCTTTATCGCACAGTCAGGAATCTGACATTTTGAGTTCTCGTTTACCGAAAACGAGGGTACGGTTCTCCATTGATAACGTGGACGATTCGTATAACCCATACAACGTTAGAGGGTTGGCAGCCATCTTAATGGAGCGTCAGGAGCTTAAAATACGCTATGGGTATAAGATTGAGAATGACATCGAGTGGATTCCTGCCGCTACGGTTTACTTGTCGGAGTGGAACGCTCCGCAGAACGGCCTGAGCGTGGAGTTTGAAGCTACTGACATATTGGGCTTTCTGGACAAAACGTTCATGAAGGGCTTATATAGACCCGATGGCATTAGTTTGAAAGACCTAGCCGAAGAAGTATTACTTGACGCAGATTTACCCCTTGTGAAAGGAGAAGTCCCATGGAAACTCCACGAGTCGCTGGACGACATATATACTGTCGCTCCTCTCCCTTTGGTAAGACACTCCGAATGTTTGCAAATGATCGCCAACGCTGCGGGGTGTGCGATGTACGTGGATAGAGAAGGGTTCCTTAACATCGAGCCGATTGCGGTTTTCAGCAGTGAGGACTATTTCAGAATGAGCGGAACGTTTCGTGCGGGGCAGAGCACCACTCTTCCCAGAAGCCTGGGTACGGATTGGAAATGGACGGATTATAGGGTCGATAATTTCAATAGCTACAAACACCCCGAAGTGAAATTGAGCAAGGTTCTGCAACAGGTGGACGCTACCGCCTACACATATTTTACAGAGAGTGACAGTAAGGAAATCTACAAAGGGGACGTAGAAGTGGATGGAACAGAAACCATGTTCATCACTTACACGGCTCCCGCCGTCGACGTGTCCCTTAGCGCGAGTGGAGGGACGATCAATTCAGTAAAATATTACACCAACGCTTGCCAATTAACCCTAACGGGGGAAGGTTCGGTAACGGTTGTCATTACAGGTAAAGAGCTAAAGACCTCTGAAACCGTGATCACCGTGCCCACGGGCGAACGTGGGGAAATACAACCTATTAAGAACCCTCTAGTAACAGACACCTCACAAGCCAAAACTCTAGCGACGCTGGCGAGAAATATACTTATAAACAGGAGACAACTTACCTTGAATTGGCGATCCGATCCGAGATTGGACGTATTAGACCGCATTTACGTGCAGAACAAATACAGGTTTTCTCCTCTCCATGTGACTAGATTGACCTATGATTATAAAGGCAGCTTCAAAGGCAAAGGTGAGGGGAGGGACATAGGATGATATGGGTCGCTACTGTTACAGATCGAACACAGCGAGACGTGGACGAAGCTCTATCTAAACTGGCAGAGTGGAGAGAGTGGATCTCGGTCGGTCTGGTTCCTGAAACGCAGGAACTTAAAGGGTGTTTGAACGTAAGCGATCTGAATCGCATTGAAAATAATTTAGGATACCTAATTGAGTTAGTTAAAGGGTTAGATCCCGAAGAAACAGAGATTAACGACTATGTTAAAACCGATTGGTCTGTTGCGGACATACCAAATATCTCCGACATAGAGCGTATCCTCGGTACGCTTCGAGACATACGGGTTAAGTATGACATTCCGCTTTCCCAAACCCCCGTACCAGACACCATGCTACGTTTTGATGATATCAATGAGGTTGAGGAGAATTTGAATCTTCTTCGTTCTAAACTCTTTGAAGTAGCCCGAAGTATAACCGAAGCGTTGCTCTGGTTCGAGTTAGAAGCGCACACATGGGGAGACTTAGAAAATTATACTTGGGAGACGTTAGTGAACATAAGAGAGGGTGAATAAAATGATCCACGAGCCTAGAAATATTAAAGACCGTGTAGCCGTTGGGGACGACATTTTTATTATAGAAGAACTAGATGAGGGACGAGTTAGATTAATTCCAGATCCAACGCACATTCTGGAAGTAGGAACGCCTGTCGACAAAGCTCTGCTACAACCTATCGAGGACGCTTTAGGGGCGGTCACACAAAAACTTAGTGGGATTGACGAAGGGGCAAACCTTATACCTGCCGGACTAATCGCCATGTGGTCGGGTTCAGTAGCCAACGTACCTTCGGGTTGGGCGTTATGTAACGGTTCTAATGGTACACCTGACCTACGAGATAGATTCATTGTAGGAGCGGGCGGAAGCTATGACGTGGGGAACACGGGCGGAGCAAACAGCGTTACTCTGAACACAAATCAGATGCCGTCACATAGCCATAGTGGTTCAACGAGTTCGACAGGGAGCCATACCCATAATGCATCGCCCTATGTAAACGCCAGCGCGTATAAAAAATTCATGGCCTCTAATACTACCTCATCGGGAGTATCCGGCCTTGCTTCTGGTACAAAGGAGTGGCGTGTTTTTAACGACCCCATCACTTCTATGGGCGACATCAAAATAAACATGGAAAGCGCAGGCTCCCATTCCCACAGCGTGAGCATCCAATCAGCGGGTGGGGGTCAGTCTCACGAAAATAGACCGCCTTACTACGCCTTAGCGTACATTATGAAACTATAAGGAGGGTGAATTATGCGAAAGGTAGCGTTGATCATTTTACTCATCGTTTTACTTAGTTTACCCGTTTATGCGGAGATTGGGGGATACGTTTCCGTAGAGTACGATACTCTGAACCAAGATTGGTTATGGGTGTTGAATGTGGACAAGCAGTTGACCCCATGGTTCAAAGTGGGCACTACGCTCGGCACGTACTGTGAAGGGTTCGGATTCAAACACTTCGTCCCCTCTTGGATTCCTCACAGGTTAGACTATGAGGTCTACGCTGAGGTACATTACAAGAACTTATCCCTACGAGTGACAGATTGGTGCGACCACTGGTTCGCTCAATCGGATCAAGATTGGTTAGCGGATAGATGGGGGTTGACCGTAAGGTTACGCTATGATTTTTAAGCAGGACAAGCTCAAACATTTGTTGGCAGGTATCAGTATTTCTTTAGTTTTTGGCGTACAGTTCACGCCCTTCATCGGACTTATCATCGCAGTTATCCTCGGAGCACTTAAAGAAATTATTTGGGATAGGTTGCTTAAACGTGGTACGCCCGAGTTTTTAGACTTTCTTGTAACAGCTCTCGGCGGGGCGATAGCATACATGGTGGTAAAATTGATACTAGGAGGGTGAGGATGGGAGAAATGATTGAAGCCATCGCGCAGTTTATTGGACAAGTGGGGTTTCCAATCTTTGTGGCAATTTATGTGTTGATGCGGCTGGAACCTACGATCAACAAACTCAATGACACCGTGAGGATCTTAACTATAATCACTGCTAAACAAAGTGGTGTTGATTACGACGGCATATTGCGAGAATATGACCTTAATGGGGGCAAGTATAAGTGAGTTTTTTGTGTCCAAAGTGCAGGAGTACTGTTTACTCAACGGGACGATGTTGGGCGTGTCCTTGTTGTGGGGAAGAAGGTTGTAGCTTAAACCGCTTGGAGGTGAAGGGGGATGCTGAAACACAGTCTGAAAGATCAACTGATTCTCCATGAGGGGTTAAGGTTGAGGGTCTATACTTGTACAGCTAACAAGAAAACTATAGGCGTAGGTAGAAATTTAGAAGATGTGGGTTTGTCTCCAGAAGAACAGGATCGCATTTTAGGATGTAGGGGATTGAGTAGGAGCCAAATAATTAACATTCTTGAAGAACGTGGAATCACGAAAGATGAAGCTCTATATATGCTCGATAACGACATAGCTAGGTGCACAAAAGACGTTGAACAATTCTTCTGGTTCAAGTATTTAAATCCTATTCGCCAAAAGGTTATCGTGGACATGCGTTTCAACTTGGGACTAGCTGGTCTGAAAGGGTTCCGCAAGATGATTGGTCATTTAGAAGTAGGGGCGTACTTTAACGCCGCCGAGGAAATGAAAGATTCCAAGTGGTATTGGGAGGTCGGGAATCGCAGTAGAAGATTAGTCAAGATGATGGCTACAGGTCACGACTATGACCCAAAGGAGAAGTTTGATTTAACAAAATAAGGAGGTTGAAACATGAGTTTTTTAAAAGTGTTGAACATTTTAGTGACGGCGGCAGGGTTCATTATTCCACTCGCCTTACTGCTTGAAGCAGAGGAGCTACCAGGTGAAGAAAAGAAAAAAGCCGTGCTCGCACAACTGAAAGCACAGCTTGATAGTGTAGGGCTGAAATTCCCCGAATGGCTCCAAAAATTCATCGACCCGATTTTGGGGCTACTGATCGACGCAGTAGTATTCTGGCTCAATAAGACGGGTTTTTTCGAGCATGGAGGCGAATCCTCCGAGGACTAAACGACCAGAAGTTCGAGTTTGGGGGCAGGGATTGGACACCCGAACAATATCATAGGTACGGACTAGCCCTTGTGCTTAGTGAAGCCAGTTGGCGAGAGTCCGATAGACAATTATTCGAGCGGATGAGAACCGATCCTCTACCCCCACTTTATATTGATGGTAAACGTTGGGACGAATGGGAACCGACGATAACCAGCAATTTAGGTCAGGGCAAGCTACCTTAGACCGACGGGCGGGGATAAGGTGTAAAGAAACCTTCCCGCCCACTCTTTTAATATTGGAGGTGATCACCACGATGCAATTCGGGCTGGACTGCATAACTGCTCCGTATCGTGAAACTCGAATTAGCAGGTGAAAGGAGGTGATCAAGTATATCCCGCCGCAGCAACGGCGGTTCGTATACAGGGAGGTGATAGAATAAAACTATTAACCTGTGAACCACTCAACGCTTCTCACATGAATTTATATGTTATTAGCGACGTACATTTGGGAAGCGTAGAATGTGACGAAGAATTGTTTCAACACAACCTACAAGTGATCAAAGAAGATCCTCTGGCGAGAGTTATCCTGAACGGTGATCTCTTGCAGAACGATCTAAGGGGTTCCAAGGGCGATATTTACAAGCAAAAGTATCCCCCGAGTAAGCAAAAACGAATCATGCGCCAATACTTAGAACCCATAGCTAAGAAGATACTCGGTATGATCGGCGGGAACCATGACGAACTTAGAACCCAAGAGGACGCTACTCCGATTTTAGATATAGCGGAATGGCTCGACGTGCCATATCTCGAAGGTGAAGGATTGTTCAAAATCCCTGTGGGGGCTAGACCTAACGGGAAACCATACCCTTATATCGTGTATTGCACACACGGTAGTTCGGGTGGTCGAACTATGGGAGCGGTGACGAATGCTCTCCATAGATTAGGAGATATAGTATTAGCCGATGTGTACTGTATCGGACACACTCACAAGCCTTTAGCGTTTCCCGACAGTTACTATGTACCTGACTTAATGAACAATAAAGTTCACGAAAAGATTAGATACTATGTCAATAGTGGTAGTTACCAGAAGCGGGGTATGTATCCTATCACTAAGAGTATGAGACCAGTCGTTTTAATGACACCGAAGATAATTCTATCGGGAACAGAGCGGAAAGTCAACGTGATCCTGTAGTCCAAATTTTGACAATTAACTTCTACAGGTTAATCTCGTCGAATTAACCCCTTAACTTTAAGTGAGGGGTTCTTTTTTATCCGTTTACCCATAGAATCACCCTACCCCTAAAAGAAACCCCTCTTAAAATGGCTCTAAACGCTTCGTCTAGCTAGGGTTTTGGTATAACCTACTATTTTATGCTCAAACGTTGAAAATTATGATTGACTACCTGCAGGCGGTCATGTATAATTAAAAACGAAGGGAGGGATACTATGAAGTTGCCCAAAGCGAGAATAACACTCGACTTGGAACACGAGTTGCTTGAATGGATCATGCGTAAAGTCGAAAAGACAGGGAGTAGTCGCAATGGTGTAATCGGAGAAATCATTCAAAAAGCCATGGAAGGTGAGGAGAATGAGAAGAAATTGGACAAACGATGATTGGGACGATTATTTAGAACCGCCGACGGAACCTAGATATGTAGTTTGTGCGAACTGTGGGGAATGGATCGATCCGGACGATGCTTATTGGGACAAACTTGACACCCCATACTGCGACGAATACTGTTGTGAAGAAGCACAGGAGGGGTTCTAATGGAACGAATCGAAACTATATCAGCGTTACTACTGATCGCACTACTGATTGGGTTTGTGGGTTATGGTGGATGGTGGTTATACGATTGCTTTTATGGCGATTGGTTAGATGTGCCAGTACAGGACGAACCTACTCCACCTACTCTACCTAGACCCTTAACCTATCAGGTTCTACCAGGAGATACCATTTGGGACATCTACAGCGAGTTTTATCAAGGGTGCGATTGGGACGAAGTCAGGTATAAGATCGGACAAATGAACGGTTTGAAAAACGACACGCTATATCCTTATGAAGTAATCAAGTTACCGGAGATCAGTTGACATGAAGAAACGGAAAAAGAAGAAGGAGTACGCTCTGTATTGTGGTGACACGTTCCTAGCCATAGGTGACATGGGTCGGCTCCGTGAGATAACGGGAGTATCCGAACGAACTCTATATGCCCACAAAGCTGACGGAGACAAGTACCCTTACGAGAAGCGATATATTCTCGTGGAGGTGGGTCGAGTATGACAAAGGCTAGAGTTTACGCCTTATACAAGGGAGACGAGTTCATTGACTTAGGCACGATCGAGGAAATGGCGGGACGATTGGGCATAGAAAAGCAAACTTTCTATTTTTACAGATCCATTGGTTATAGGAGGCGATGTGAAAAATTAAACACCCCATATTCGGACACTTATCACGTTATCGAGGTGGAAGATGATTAAACTCTACGACCACCAAAAGGTAGCCCTACAATATCTAAGGTTGCACGAAGGGTTCTTCTTGTTTCACCAACAAGGTTTAGGAAAAACGATTTGTATGTTGTCCCATCTAGCAAGGTTAGCCTTAGCGGGTGAAATAGAATCAGCACTTGTGATAGCACCAAAAGCTCCAATGGGCGCATGGCCTAGGGACATTGCGAAATTCCCACCTGCCGAACAAGCGGTACTGGAAGAAGTGCTCCATGTGATCAACTACGAATCAGTATGGCGAAAAGGTAAGGGGTACGATAAGGCGTGGGATTGCATCGTCTTGGACGAAAGCCACAAGATCAAGAATCGAACGGCAAAACAAAGTAGCTTCATTTTGAAGTTGGCCCTCAAAGCGAAATATCGCTACATCTTGACGGGTACACCTATTGGTAACGGACGATTGGAAGATTTATGGGCACAGTATGCGTTCTTGTACCCTAAAGTGGTGAGAGGTAGAGTAGCTTCTGAACTGTTCGGTACATGGTCACAATTCACCGATAAATACTGTATACTCGATCAATATTGGAAACCAAGTCGATACATTAACGTGGACGAGTTCCAAGAGATTATGGACATGTATTGTCACAGGGTTACGAAGGAGGAAGCACTCGATTTACCGGACAAGCTACCAGACGAAATCTACGATATTGAGATGAAAGAGCAGAAGCTCTACAAAGAGTTACATAAAGACGGGGCATCCCTCGATTATGACCTACTCTTGGAGAACCCACTCGCTAGAATGACTAAGTTGAGGCAGGTGTGTAGCGGGTTTTTAACCTTGGAAGATGGGCAAGTTGTGGAATTAAAGTCAGAGAAATTGAAAGTGCTGGAGGACTTCTTAGACGGCTGGGAGAAAAAGCTGGTTATATTTTGCGAATATAGGCACTCGATACTAAGTGTCTCGAAGCTCCTAAAGAAGTTAGGGTTCAAACACGTTATCTTAGACGGTGAACAGAAGGACAAAGAGGTTTGGAAACAGTTCCAATCGGACGAATCAATTAGGGTTATTATTTGCCAGTACCAGAGTGGAGCACAAGGGATTGACTTATTTGCAGCAGACACGATCATTTACTACGAGCCGACTCTAAGTAGCACTACGTTAGAACAAAGTCGAGACCGGATTCATCGGATAGGCCAGATCCAAAAATGTAGCTATATCCACTTCATCACCAAGAAGTCGGTGGAGGAAGATATTTATAAGGCCTTAGCGAAATATGAGGATTTTAGCGAGAAGTTGTTTACAGAATATATGACGAGCTTCACCAGAAGCTATTCGGGAGGTAAGAAAAAATGAAAAAGTTAATTGAGTTACTAGACAGGTACGAGGAAATCAGAGACGAAATGGAGGCAATAGGGTGTATTGACGGGAGAGGCGGCGCGAATCAGTTCCGGCTAGACGAGTTAGTCGAGATAATCAAAGACCACGATTTAGAGCTCACAACCGAAAAATTTAATGAAGAATATCCCCACATTATAAAGGTAGTAGTCGGAAAGCATGAGCTGTTCGCTATAGCGACTGAAATGGAATTTGACCGTCATTTCGATAGCGAGGGACGGTTGAAATGAAAATGTACGCTTTCGACTTTGAGGTGTTTGCCCACGATTGGCTAGTGGTATTCAAAGACATAGCGGATAACGAGTTCACCGTGTTCCACAACGACAACTACGGAGTGAAACAGTTCGCCACGGAGGACAAGCTCTTTATAGGCTTTAACTCGAAATTCTACGACAGATTCATCCTACAAGCTGTACTTTGTGGAGCCGACAACCGCATGGTGAAAGAGATCAACGACTTTATCATTGGTGGAGGTATGGGTTGGGAACATTGGTTTCTTCAGGAGAACAAGGCGTGGTTCAATGTGGCTGATATTAGCGACGATATGCAAATAGGCTTGAGTCTTAAAGCTATTGAGGGTCACTTGGGTATGAATATCGAAGAATCGACTGTACCATTCGACATTGACCGCCCACTCACGGAACAGGAACTTGAAGAAGTGATCACATATTGTAAGTACGACGTTGATATGGTGGTAGAACTGGTCAAACTGCGAAAGTCATACCTACAAGGTAAACTCTCGCTGGGACGGATGAAAGGGATACCAGATACCAGGGCACTCTATTCCACCAACGCCAAAATGACTGCGATGTTCCTAGACGCTAAACAGGTTCCAAGATTCGACGAGAGGGAGTACGTGTACCCCGACAATTTGAACCGTGACAGAATACCCAAAGAAGTGTTTGAGTTCTTCGACCGTATGCACGATCCCGAGTTAAGCGACGACGATGTATTCAAGAGTAAGCTGGAGTTTCAGCTACAGGATATGACTTGTGTCGTAGGATACGGCGGCATTCACGGGGCATTACCTAATTACATGGAGGTGAGCGAAGAAAGTGAAACTTAATCATATTTATCACGGTGACTGTTTAGAAGTGTTAAGGACGTTCCCAGAAGGTGTAATCGACCTCACGGTCACTTCCCCACCTTATGATAATCTACGAACGTATAAGGGGTACACTTTCAACTTTGAGGAAATCGCCAAAGAGTTGTATAGGGTGACAAAGCAAGGTGGAGTTGTTGTTTGGGTAGTGAATGACGCTACCATCAAAGGTAGTGAAACAGGGACGAGTTTTAGACAGGCGTTATATTTCAAGGAGATTGGATTTAATTTACACGACACTATGATCTGGATCAAAGACGGAGGCGGGGCTGTGGGGAGTAATAAGTGCTACACCCAAAACTTCGAGTACATGTTCGTATTCACCAAAGGGAAGATAAAAACCTATAACCTTATATACGATAAACCCAACCAGTCGTTCGGGAAAGACAAGTCGGGAGTTGGGCGGAGAAGAGTGGACGGTAAACATAAAGTGGAAACGAGGAAGCCCTCTAAGAGGTTCTCCCGAAGGAACAACTGGTGGTATGTGCCCCCAGAGAGGGGAGATCACCCCGCCGTGTTTCCTGAACAACTAGCCCAAGACCATATCCTAAGTTGGTCAAATCCTGGTGATATAGTATTAGATCCTATGTGCGGAAGTGGGACAACCTGTAAAATGGCTAAATTGAACGGACGGAACTACATCGGGATCGACATAGCCGAGGAATACGTTGAAATGGCGAGAAGAAGAGTTGAGGAGGTGAGTAGAGAATGATATTCGCACTGTTTCTAATCTCATTGTTCGTCTACCCACCGTTAGCCCTCTTTATACTCCTAATAGGAATAGGAACTAAGGTGTTGAGAAAGCAATGAGAGTGAGGAAAGTGAGGAAAATGAGGAAAATGGGGATTAGAATAGGATCTTGGGGTCGACACGGTTTGTGTGGAAAATGTGGCGTATATCTAATCACCAACACTCTCAACGGAAAGCGATATCTAGGGAGTTCTTATAACATTGGACTCCGGCTCTCCCAGCATTTTACTTCAGCGGCTCACAAATATTACGGAAAACACCCTTTCTATACTGACATATTAGACCACGGAAGGGATAATTTCAAAGTGGAAATCCTAGAGTTCTGTGAACGAGAAGAAAAGTTAGACAAAGAAAGAATTTGGTACGAGAAGTTAAATCCTGAGTACAACATGATCGAACCCGATGACGAACCGTTCCTAAACCCGGTAGTACGAACGCGAGCGTTGGAGTCTTATTTGAGCGACGAAGTCCAACGTAAACGCAAAAAACATTGTAATTCTCCGGAGTTTAAGCAAAAAATGAGGGATCTTCAAAAGCACAGAATGAGGAGCACTAGGGGAATATCTTTGGAAACCGGAGAACCTACGAAAGTGTTCGACAGTATGAGCGATGCGGCTAGATGGATCGCAGAACATTTTCCTCAATATCGTAGTAAAAACAAGGTTTCTAAGATCAAGGAGGTTCTCGACGGAAAGCGAAATTCAGCTTTCGGGTTCAAATGGGAGGAGGTGGTTGAATGAGAGTGCTACGAAATTACGACGTGGCCTCACTTTGACTGTACCCTAGCCTAATGGTGAGACAAGGATATACGAGTCGAAATATCCCAGACGATAAGCTCTTTGAGCGAATTTATCGGGACAGGCTCAAGGCGAAAAACGAGGGTGACAAAGTTATCTCCGACACCTATAAGTTAATTTTAAACACGTCCTACGGGTGCATGTTAAACCCATATAATGATCTCTATGACCCCCTTATGGGTCGGAGCGTATGTGTCTCGGGGCAACTGTTCTTAACCGACCTTGTAGTTGGGTACTTGGAGCAATGCGAAACGATTAGGATAATAAACCTCAACACCGACGGTGTTTTATTTTCCATTGACGATTCCGAACTACCCAAAGTCCACGCAATCAACGCTGAATGGGAAGCTAGAACAGGGTTCATGTTAGAAGAAGATAAAGTCAAGAAGATCGTACAGTCCAACGTGAATAATTACGTTATGGTTCTAATGAACGGTCGAGTCAAAACGAAAGGAGGCTACGTCAACTACGGAATCGCCCTAGCAGGGGCGTGGAACGTGAACAACGACTACGTCATAGTCAAGAAAGCGATCATCGACTACTTCGTGAAGGATAAGCCTGTGGAGGAAACAATCCTAACCTGCGACAATATCCACGAGTTTCAGTATATAGCAAAAGCGGGTGGAAAGTACAGTCATGTTTACCACATTGTGAATGGTAATGAAATCCAAGTTCAGAAGGTGAACCGAGTTTACGCTACAAACGATTGGAGTATGGGTACTCTTTATAAGGTGCACGTTGAGACAGGGAGACCTACTAAGATTGGGGGACTACCTACAAACTGTATCATTGATAACAAGAACGAACTCACAATTGAAGCAGTAGACAAAGACCACTACGTTCAAAAAGCTAAGAAAATGATCAACGATTACTTGGGTGTAAAACCAAAAAGGGTGAACCGCCGCAAAGTTAATCAAATAAAAAAGGAGTTAGAAGCTCTATTGGAGGGATTGTGATGTACGAGACGCTGGAAATGATTCAGTATCTGCTGGACGAGATCCGTTCGGAACACGAGTATAACGAGAAGTACGAAGTGAATAAGCGGGAGGCTATGAGGAAGGCCGAGGAAGAACTGGGGGACATGTATAAGTATTGGAGGTACATCGGTCAACTTAGGTCTCCGAGAAAGTCAGTAATAGAACAGAACGCTGTGACGATCAGAAGATTACTTCTAAAACTATACAAGGGGGATAATTAAATGGCAGAAATCAGTAAGGACAGAAAGACGTTTTTGAAGAAGTGGGCGAGGCTCCGAGAGATTATGGCGAGTTTCCAATGGGAGAAGGACGGTACTAACATGCACCAACGATACAAATACATTAAGGAATCGCAGTACAAGAAGAACTTCGAGCAAGCCCTGCAAGAAGTGGGTTTACTCTGGAAAATGGAAACCCTGGATACGATCTACCATGGCTCGATAAGCGACAAGATGTACCTAATCGAAGCGAAGTTCCGTGGACAACTAACAGACCCTGACACGGGCGAGTATGAAGAATTCTTCTTCGCAGGTACAGGTGCAGATAACGGCGACAAGGCTCTGTATAAAGCGGTCACAGGTGGTCATAAATTCTTCCTGGCTTCTAATTTCAACGTAGCGGAAGGAAACGACCCAGAGGACGACGGGGAAGTTGAAGTACCAAAACGTCCAGCTAGCCCAGAGAAGCGTGAGGAGATTAAAGAGGAACTTACGAAGGGTGACAGTAAAGCGACTAAAATGCAGATTAACGCATTGAAGAAACAGTTATCCCTATTACGTGAAACCGACCCACAGCGAGAAGAATTTATCACGAATCTTGCGACCAAGACTGATAACTTTAGTCAGGACAAGCTCACCAAAAAGACTTGCGAGGCTCTACTAATCAAGATTGGCGAAATGATTGACGCTGCGAAGGAGGGCTAAAATGGATAAACCTATTCCTGACGAACTACGACCCGTCTGCGGGTGCGGACGACCGATGAAATTAGTTAAATTCGTAATGGACGGTGGGAAAGCGTGTTTATACTATTGGGCGTGTACCGCTCCAGCAAAGCAATGCCCTGTGAAAAATGCAAATATACCCGTAGATATAATTTTCGATGAGAATGGGAGGATTGTCTAAATGAACTGGAATGAAAACAGGGTGGAGATTACTCCACCCAAACGTTGTAAAAAGTTGACTGGGACAAGGTTCGCCGCCGTACTGGGATTGGATAAGTGGACTACCCCTTTTGAGATTTGGTGCGCCGTCACAAGAACGTATGAGAAACCGTTCGAGGATAACAAGTACACGATAGCTGGAAAAACCATTGAGCCGAAAGTCATTGAGTATCTCAACAAGCTCTACTTCGGAGGAAGTCTAAAATCACCAACCGATGTTTACGGCGAGAACTACTTCCAAAAAACTTGGGGTGACTTCTTCCCCAAAGAACGGGTGTTTGGAGGCATGTGGGACGCTTTGTCCTACAACGACAAAGGCGAAGTGGAATCCGTAATCGAAATCAAAACTACAAGTAGAGTGGAAGATTGGGCAGATGGTAAAGCCCCCCACCACTACGCCCTACAAGCCTGTTTATACGCTTATCTCTTAGGGGTAGATCACGTAGTCATGGTAGCTAGTTTCCTGGAGGAAAAGGACTACGTGAACCCAGAAGCGTTTGAACCATCTATCGAGAACACCATTATAGATGAATTTCTTGTGTCCGAACGGTATCCGCAGTTTGATAAATTCATCGAAGCCGCTACACAGTGGTGGGACAAGCATGTCGTGACTGGAATCTCGCCCGCTTTTGATGAAAAAGCCGACAAAGAGATTCTAGCAGCACTACGAAAGAACGTAGTAGAATCGGAGGAGGATCTAACCTCCATCATCGAAGAAGCGGAGCGACTAAAGACCACTATTGATACGGTTAAAGCGACCATCAAAGACGACGAGAAACGATTGAAGGAATTGACGGAATCCATTAAGGCGTACTGTTCCGAACAATTTAGGGACGGTGACAACAAAGTGGAAATCGAGGGCGACGATTATGTATTCACTCTCACCCGTAGTGAAAGATTAACAATCGACGAGGACGCTCTAAAAGCCGATGGACTCTACGATAAGTACACCCTTACCACAGAAACACTTCGCTTTACACAAACAAAAAGAAAATAATTGTTGACAGACCGCAGGCAGGCATATATAATTTAGGTGAATCTAGCATATACTAGGAGGTTAGGTAAATGTCACCAGAAGAATGGTATAAAAGTAAATTATCGTTTCCGATTCACTTCGATCCGTTGTGGGAGTTGAGGTTAGAGGCTCGTAAGACGGCGAGGGAGATGTGGGTAGTGTACCAAGAATTTGTAGACGCAGGGTTTAATGAGGAGCAAGCATTGGCTTTAACGGTGAACTTGACGGTGGAGGAGGAGTAAATGAATATTCTTTGGTTTCTAGCAGGTATGCTCGTGATGTTAGGTCTAGTGTTTCTGACGGTTATGGGGTTTTTGACGAAACTTACCATAAACACAATCAATGAGAAAAAGGAGAGAAGTTAAGATGGCAAAGATTAAATTGAGCAAAGGTGGATTCACCCCAATTCCAGAAGGTACGCACGTTTTTAAGATTACAGGCGCAGAGTATGACGAGGACTTTGGTATAATGGACGTTCAGATGGTGACAGCAGATGGCAGAAAGAATAACGAAAGATTCTTCCTTATGACCCAAGACGGCGAGCCGAACGAAGGAGCGCTTAACGCCTTTAGCTACTTCGCCAAAAACGCTCTTAATGACTTTACAATCGAAGAAGTTGACCCTGCGGATCTAGTGGGCTGTTTCTTCCAAGCTGATGTGACCCATGATATACAACCTAACAAGGACGATCCTAATAAAACTGTCACATGGGTTCGACTTAAAAACTGGAAACCGTCCGAAGGATTCGCTGAAAAGGGACAAGCCCAAAAGGGCAGCGTCAATTTGGACGACCTGCTAGGATAAGTCATGCGGGAGAGTACACTTCAACGAAAGTGTATCGACCACCTTAAAACGTTAGGGATATACCACAATAATAATCACGGTGATAGTTGGGGGTCGAGAGGAACCCCCGACATCACCGCTTGCATTAAAGGTAGGTACGTGGCTTTTGAGTTGAAAGTAGGCGACAATGAGCTAGAACCCGCTCAAGTGCTACATAAAAAGAGAATCGAAGCTAACGGTGGACTACACTTTGAAATCAGAACATTGGATGAATTCATTAGTACAGTAGGGAGGCTACTAAGGTGATTGTTAAAGTGATGGGTTCACATATTTTAAGTTGTGACACCTGCGGTGCAAACGTGACTAAGTCCTTCCCATCTTGGGATCAAGCACTCGATTACATCAAACAGAACCGTTGGAAAATGACCATGGGGTTAAAAGGGTACAACTTTAAACACATTTGTCCAAACTGTCAAGGTGGGTACTGCCATGGTTAAGAGCAGAAGGGACGTAGTGTTTGAACAGAGTGAGCGAATAGCGATTGAGGTAGAAATCGGAAGGAAAGCCGAAGAAAGGTTGAGACGCAGACGGTACACACCCATGACGAAGGCACAGTTCAGATATTGGGTCATGCGAGACTTAGGGCTACTGGAGGGGTATTATGACGACTTTGAATAGGGGCACAAGACGCAGACTCGAACGAAACGGTGTCGTGGCGAAAGAGTTGGAGTCCATCATTGAGGAACGAACGAGAAACGCCGTCGACTACACTGTCAGGCAGTATTCGGCAGTATTAGCCCTTTGCTTGAAGGACAAGCTCGGGTTCGGCAAGACCAGAGCGCAGCGATTCCTGAAGGACGTAGACACCATGTTCGGCGATGTGATAGCAGGATATTTAACTCTGGATGATGTGATCGAGACGGTGGAGAAGGAACTTAATATTATGATCTAAGGAGGGACATTGGGTGAAGTTTTGCAAATGTGGTTGCGGTCAACAAGTAACAAGAAGTAAAAGAAAGCCTTTCAATTGGAACGAGTTTATAAGTGGTCATAATGCCCGGGTAAAAGGTCGGACAAGTGGTCAATTCGAGAAAGGGAATCAAGCGTGGAAATTGCGCAAAGAAAGCAAACCTAACAGCGGTTCTTTTCAAAAAGGGTCAATCCCTCACAATTTCAAAGGCGGCATTTCTATATCAGATGGGTACGCAATGGTTTTGTTGAGGGACGGAACAAGGGTGGCTTTACACCGGATAATTGCGGAAAACAAGCTAGGCCGTGAGTTGGAAAGCGATGAAATCGTCCACCACATAAACGGAAACAGACTAGATAATTCGCCAGATAATCTATACATCACAGACCGTAGCGAACACATGAAAATACACTTTCACGAGGAGGTGATGTCATATGCCGAATGAGAAAATGACTTTTTTAGATCTTTTCTCCGGCATTTGATCGGAGGATTCAGACTAGCGTTAGAACAGGTGGGTCATAAGTGTATAGGTTTTTGCGAGATAGACAAATTCGCCCGCCAAATATACAAGGCCAATTTTGACACGGAAGGTGAAGTTGATTGGGAAGATATTACGGAGGTGACGGACAGTGAAGCGAGAGAACTTAGAGGGAAAGTTGACCTCATCACAGGAGGGTTCCCCTGCCAAGCGTTTTCAGTTGCAGGTAAACGACGAGGATTTGAGGACACTAGAGGAACTATGTTCTTCGAGATTGCAAGAATCGCCAAACAAATCGAACCACGGTTTTTACTGCTTGAAAACGTCAAAGGGCTTCTATCGCACGACAAGGGGAGAACATTCGCTATCATCTTATCCACGCTGGATGAACTCGGGTATGATGTTGAATGGCAAGTGCTTAACAGTAAAGATTTCGGAGTCCCCCAAAACAGAGAACGGGTGTTCATTGTGGGACATTCTCGAAGATTCCCCAGACGAGAAGTATTTCCTATCACAGGAACAAGTGGACAAGCTCTTAGGCAACTTGTAGGTGGGACACAGGGGTATCGAGTGTATGATTCTGCAGGAGTTAGTGTTACCTTGGCAAGTCAAGCTGGAGGGATGGGTGCCAAAACTGGGTTGTATGCAGTGGGCGGAGTTTCCTATAAGCAACAAGGAGATGGATATGTGCGTAAGCCCCTTATGAACCTAGCCAGGACTTTGAGGGCGAACACAAATGATGCTGCAGTTGCAATCATGCCCGTTCTAACACCTGACAGAGTTGAGAAAAGACAAACAGGGGTAATGGTTAGGCAAACAGAAGACGGGTTTCACCTTGCTAGAAATGACGAGAAAAAATCGTCCATCCAAGGAACCCACGTTACTTATCCAGAGGGTAGAAGTCATTGTTTGGGGACAAGCCATGTACCAATGACCCTAGAAAAACCACCACACATTCCTGGACCAGACGATGTTAACAACACGGTGCGTTCTGGCGGTAGGGGTTCAATCACAGCAAAACACAACCATGACACGATTCATGACGGAGTTAGAATTCGCAGATTGACACCACTAGAGTGTTTCCGTTTACAGGGCTTCCCCGATGAACATTTCCACAACGCTAAAGCAGCCGGGGTTAGTGATAGGCAACTTTACAAGCGAGCGGGAAATGCGGTGACTGTCAACGTGGTTTACGAAATAGCGAGGAGGTTCCAAAATGACGAGTCTGTTGAGTCTTGAATTGGCGTTTGTAATCTTGATACTCATATCACTAGGGGTCGTTTTCACGTTAGATCGCAGGGTTGATAAATTATTCGTAACCTACAACGCTCTGCGAGCAGATATTAAAATGACGCTTCTGGAAATCGACAACGAAGTTAAACTCGACCCAACCGACCCCGACTTTAGTGCAGGTAAGGCTATGGGACTAAGGCAAGCCCAACGTATGTTTGAAGCAGTACTCGAACGAGATACAAGGAGGGGGAAGCGTGGAGATTAAGGATAGTGGGCAAAGGCGAGAGTTTGAGACTGGGGCTGAAATGAAAAAAGAAGTATGGAGAGACGTTGTAGGCTATGAAGGATTGTATCAAGTAAGCAGTATCGGCAGGGTCAGAAGTTTAGACAGGATGACATTTAACGGTGTTGCCAATTACATAAAAAAAGGCAGAGTACTAAAGCAGAAACTCGATAATCACGGCTATTACAGAGTAAACCTATACAAGGATAAAAAATGCAAGACGTGGCTTGTCAGCAGGCTTGTTGCATTAGCACATACTCCTAATACCAATGGCTTGCCGTACGTCGGACATATGAACGATATAAAAACCGATAACAGAGTAATTAATCTGTATTGGACAAATGCCAGTGAAAATTTAATGCATAGCGGAATGCATTTGGAGATAGCTAAGAAACGTGATATATCCAAGGTCATAAAAGCGCTTTCAATCCCCGTCGTGGCAATATCAGAAGAACGAATCATTACTTTTGCATCAATGCAAGAAGCACAAAGACAAGGATTTTGTAGTGGGAAAATATCTATGTGCGTCAATGGTAAGAGGAAAACACACAGAGGATATAAGTGGATGAGAAAGGATGAATACGATGGAAATACTCGACAGCGGGTATAGAAAACAATTTGAAAGCGGGGCGGTTAGAGATGCACGACCGGGCGTCGGCCGTTGTGACCTTCTGCCTTTAGGGATAATAGCAGACAGAATGAACGACAGAGTATTCACATTTATAGAAGAATACATTCGACTAGGCGATACCGCTTCTTTATGGTTCGCACTGGATGAGTTTATAGGCAAGGATGACAAGCAATGGTATTCAGCTTTACTTGACGTTTCAAAGCAATATGAAGATGGGGCCAAGAAATATAATGACAGGAACTGGGAAAAAGGTATTCCGGTTCATTGTTTCATAGACTCGGCCGTTAGACATTATTTGAAATGGTGCAGGGGTGATACCGACGAACCGCACGATAGAGCGTTTGTTTGGAATCTCATGTGTGCAATATGGACACACAGAAACAAGCCGGAACTGATTGACTTACCATTTAAGGAGGGCGAATAATGATTCAGATACTGAATGTCGTAGCCAACTTGGTAAGTACGACTCGATGCGGTGAACGTGAAGTGGTCTACTGTGGAATACTCGTGGGATACTTTGACGGAGAAGTGAGAGGTCATGTGAATTTAGACCTACCCGAGAGCGTAGCGATGAACTTGACGCTAAACGACATAAGGGAGCGTGTCGTGCTTAAATTGAGAGGGGTTCAATGATGGAAAAACGTGATTTGAAAGCTGATTTGGAAGCGATACGGGAGAGAGCCCCCTTGTTTTGGGATCCAAACCCAAGTTTTAACACACAGTACGCACTATACGAGGTAGCCGAACATGCGATAGAGAGGGTGTTGGAAGCCGAAGCCCTCGCCCGAGAGCTCATGGATATGTTGGGGAGAGTCACTCCCCGTTATCTCGAAGGACGACTAGAGCTTGACCTGGACTTGGTTAGCGAAGCTAACGGGCTGTTGGGAAAAGCCAGGGAGGCGCTGGGGGGATGAAAATTAAACTTGTTTTGGCCCGCGCGGGGTATAACCCCGAAATTACATGGACTGAAATTAAGACGGTGGAAGTAGAATTACCTCTTGACAAAAAAGATGACTGGGAAGTTATTGGTGCAGAGTGGCCTGTCAAGGAGGTGCTGGGATGAGCCACTATCATGGTGAGTATGTGACTTATACAGAGGTACTAGAAGATCTGGCGAAGGAGCTTGTGAAAACATTAGAATACATTGAGCGGCAGGCGATGCTGGCGAAGGTAAACTTTGATAATCCAGATGCAGGTAGGCGCTACGCAACCGAAATACAACTCACAGCGCAGAGAAATTTAGAGAAAGCTAAGGAGGTGCTGGGGGATGGATAGTGGTTACTGGTGGTGCCCATGTTGCGAGGAGGCGGTTGGTGAAAGCCAAGTAACATACCGAGAAACCCACGACTCCTGCGGTCACAGGGTGGAGTGGGTAAAGTTTGCTTCACCAAGTAAGGTTCAAGACATCTTAACCAAAGCCAAGGAGGTGCTAGGGATGAATAGAGAGATCATGTTCCGGGGCAAGAGGATTGATAACGGCGAGTGGGTGTATGGAGACTTACTTCAAAGCAAGTATTCCAGCGGGGATTACAAAACGTCAATCATGGAGCAAACACCGGTGGCGCTAAACTTCCCGGTATACCCCGAAACGGTAGGTCAGTACACCGGTCTTAAAGACAAATATGGTGTGAAGATTTTTGAGGGTGATGTTGTAAAGGGTTATTACTACAGCAATGGGGTTAAGAAGAGAATTGTGGGTAGAGTAATGTTTGGATACAGCGGATGGAATATTTCGGGGGTCGGACATTATGTGTGGGACGCCACTACATTGACATCAGCCTGTGAAGTAATCGGGATGATCCACGACAACCCCGAACTTTTGGAGGTGCTGGGGGATGTTTAGAGGATTGGATACAAAAGGAAAACTACGGAACATGTTTCTCGAACGTATGGAAACTGAATTGATGAGCAATAGGGATGAAGAATCTACTTTAAGAGTTGCTGAAGATGTTCTAAATGGTCTATGTGACGAGATTGAATTACGAGTGAGAGACATAATGACAGACCTTCCTAATGTTAAGGATCTGTCAGAATTAGGCGAAGTCTATGATAAGGCGCAGAGCCTTATAAATGATCTGTGGTAAGAGGTGTCATGATGGCTAATTTGGAGGTGCTGGGTGATGAATAGATGCGGAGCCTGCAAGCATTATGAACCGCCAAGAGTGATGTATGAAAAATGGGGACGGTGTGGAAAAGAAAGGCGTTACCCCAAAGTCAAGAAGCCGGAAAGTTGGGCATGTCTTGACTATGAAGCCAAGGAGGTGATATGGTGAAGTTTTGCAGCGAGATTGGTTTTGGTACGTATAGCTGTGCGTATTTGATTTATCTACCTTGGGAAGCTAAGTTTGAATGGGAAGATGATTGTGAGCGAGAACCTAAGCTTGTAGCAATTGATAAGTGCTTGCTTCCTGAAATTATAGGTTTATGGGAGAGGGGTATTAAAACGCATGGGTGTTGTTGTGGACATGGGAATAAAGATATGGCATTTATAGGGGTTCAAGAGCCTTATATTGAGCAGATGTTGAGTATGGGGTATCGGAAATGGTTCAATAAGCATAATCCAAGGGTCGAAGATCATTTTGTCCCTCGTACACAGATTGAGTATGGGAAAGCTAAGTAGTCAATATTAGATAAGATATTCTGAGGTTGACGCAAAAAAAATACTGTTCTAAACTTCAAGGAGGTGTCCTAGTGCAGCACATTATCGTGAGTGAGACTATGTCGGATGGTACCGTCAGATACTGCGCCAGAATCGCACTAGAGGGCCATGGTGTAGTACAAACCAGATGGTATGAATCTAGAACTGAAGCAAAACGAGAAGCTATGAGCGGACACGTTAAATACGTCGGGGTTATCAAGTTTAGTGATGCGTGTTAGGGCTGTGGGGAGCCAACACTCCCCATCATATCCTGCCCGGTGTATGCACAAAATATTCCACATGGAGGTGAGAAAATGCATAAGTTGCTCGTGTTACTGAGGTACATTGAAATGTTTCAAGAGATGGGCTATCTGCGTGAATACATCGAAAGCCTGACTCTGGACCCCGATGTTAAAGTAGAGACCATTGATGATTTGATTGAGTGTTTCGAGACCGTGGCTTACTACATTGCCCAGTCTGCCGAAGAAGGGTAAAGGTAGGTGTGACATTGGTAGATGGGGAGCACATACTCCCCATCTGAAACAGCTAGTATTGGAAGATTAGGAGGTAAACTTGTGAGTAAATCTAAACACCGCAGAAGGTGGACTTTGGAGAGTAGGAGACCTGCATTTTTCCCATTTCCTATAGATAGGGGGCTTGTGTGGGTATGTGTCGGAACAGACCGAGCGACAGGGGACAGTCTTGGGCCTTTTGTGGGCACTATGCTGACGGAAGCAGGAGTGCCGAACGTCTACGGTACGCTTGACCATCCAGTACACGCTTTAAACTTGACGGAAACACTTGAACGTATTGAGGAAGCTCACCCCGACGCATGTATTGTTGGAATTGACGCTTGTTTGGGAAAAGCAAAATCCGTCGGTTCGATGAAATTAAGAGACGGTGCGCTTAAACCGGGTACTGGCGTAGGCAAGGTTCTACCCCCCGTCGGTGATTATAATATCATTGGGGTGGTCAACGTTGGAGGTTTTATGGAACATGTGGTGTTACGAAACACCCGCCTGAGCCTTGTTATTCAAATGGCTGAAAGTATTACAGATTTCATCTTGCGGTCGCTCGAAGCGAGGACGATTGAGCAAGTGGCGGCGACGAGGGGACAAGGAGGAAGGCATGAGTAGAAAGCAAGTTGGAGTAGTTTCTGTTGATAGCGGAGGCATTGTAATTGTAGATCCATGTTATTTGAATGAACTTTCTATTAAAGGAGGAGATGTGAAGAATCTAGTATTCTGGGGAAAAGATAAGGAAGAAGCAAAAACAGAACTTAAAAATAAAATGCCCCGACTAGCTATAATGAAACATCGAAGTTCTTACTGCATAAAAGATGTTAGATCTGGAGATTACCCTCTAATTTTGAACATCTTAGACAATTTTATGGTTATGCATACTCTGGAAACCGGTACTTTTTCAGAAAGAGCATTTAATGCTAGAGACAACGATGATTTTGCAGGAGAATTCTTTGCTATAGGACTTGGGACTGCTGTATCGTCTGACTCAGGATATGGAGACGGTTCCTATCCTGTCTATGCAACATACAATGAAGATGGAAGAATATCTAAAATAGAAATTATCTTCATTGATTGAGATGAAACAGCAGGCTGCAAAAAAGGAGAGGATATAATGGAACAAAAATTCATGTTGACACATGATGGCGACGGGGGGGACAAGGAGGGCTATTGTGAAAGGTAAACTGCGGAAAGAATTTATAGAACGGGTGGAAACGGACTTAGACAGAGATTTTATCGTAGGGGAGGTAGAGGATTTAATACATGACCTTTGCGACGAGATCGAAGATAGGCTAGGGAGTATATTGGGGGACATAGTTGACATTCGAGGAATTACAGAAATAGACGACATAAGGGGTAACCTACAAGAACTCATGGACGACTTGTGGTAAGTACAAGGAGGTGACGAAATGAATGGCTAAAATCAAACTAGCCCCGCTTAAAAAACCAGAGGAGACAAAATCATCTAACCGACCCTTACCGCCGTTTAAGCTCGAATATGTTGTTATCAATGAGGACAAGCGTCCTTTACACGAGTTCGGCGGGGTTGAGTGTTTCTCACTTGCTGAAGTGGCGGACGAAGCGAACCTAGCCATAAAATCACCCGCACCGTTTAGTAATTTCGACTTCGACGATGGTGACGAAGCAGACATCATGCTTCAAATCATAGAGGATCTGAACCTTAAATGTCGCGTCATGCAAACCGACCGAGGAATCCATGTCTGGTTTAGGACACCAAACGGCACAGGTAGTCCCACAAAAAGGCGCAACGCTCTAGGACTGACCCAAGATATTAGGGGCTGGGACGTAAACAGTCTATCTACTGTTAAACTAAACGGCAAGTGGCGGGAATGGATACGGGATATTCCATGGGAGGAAGTTGAAGAAGCCCCAGTTTGGCTCAAAATCATCCACGGTCAAAAGTACAAAGACGACTTTGACTTCCCCAACATGGGGGAAGGTTCCCGCAATGACGCTCTATTTCGCTATTCCGGCGTTCTACAAACAAGGGGCTTTACTGACGAACAAGTGAGGGAAACTCTAACTCTTATCAATGACTATGTGCTCAAAGACCCCTTACCAGAGGACGAACTAGAAATCATCCTGCGAGACGAAGCATTTTTTGAAGCGGGACAAGCAGCGGTAATCAGTGAGTTTTTCGACGACAAGAAGTTTCTCCATTGGAAATTCGCCGAAGCTCTACTCGAAGGGCTTAAAGTGATCACCTATCACGGTGTCATTTACACCTACAGAAGCGGTTATTACCAGAACAGAGAGCGCACGATTGAGCGTGAGATGCGATCAATGTATAGGGCTTGTAATATCAGGCAGCAAAACGAAGTGAAGCGGTATATTCAAGATGTGACCACCATTGATCCAGAGGACATTGATATCCAGAGAGAAGTCGTAAATGTATTGAATGGTCGAGTGAATCTACTCACGGGCGAGCTTTTACCACACACACCCGACATAATCGAGTTCTCACAGTTGCCCATCTACTATGACCCTATCGCCCCCAATCACGACCTTTTAGAACAAACACTCATGAATGTATTTCAGCAAGACCAGGAACTTTTCAACCTATTTGAAGAAATGGTGGGTTACTTACTCGCCAAACACGCTCTTTATCACAAAGGATTCGTCCTATTTGGCTCTGGTCGGAATGGAAAATCCACCATCTTAGATGTACTCAAAGCCTTTTTAGGTGAAGAAAATTACAGTTCCGTTGAACTTGCCTCACTCAATGATAAGTTCAAGACGGCGGAATTAGAACACAAACTAGCCAATATTGGCGACGATATAGGGGACAAGCCCATCAAAGACACGGCTGTACTCAAAAAACTCATCTCAGGGGACTCCATCACAGTCGAGCGAAAGAATCAAAATCCATTCACACTGAAAAATTATGCAAAGCTCCTTTTCGCAACGAACAATATACCAAAGGTGTGGGACACGTCATTTGGCATGGCGGAGCGTCTTATCATGATACCGTTTAATGCCAGATTTACCAAGAATGACCCCAATTATGACCCTAAAATCAAAGAAAAACTCACCACGCCAGAAGCTCTAACTCATCTACTTAATATGGCACTCAGGGGTTATCGCCGTCTGGTACACCAAAGAGGCTTCACCAAACCTAAAGCAGTGGATGAACTTTTGGACGAATATTTCAGCGAACTCACCCCCGTGCGCCGCTGGATCAAAGATGAATGTCTACAATCGGAGGATTTTATTGACCAACCAGCCGCCGAAATGTATTCGGAATTCAAAGGATGGGCTAACTTGACAGGAGATGGTGAAAACATTTCCCAACGAATCTTCAATTCAGAAGTTAAGAATTTGTTTAGTTTGGAGGTTGAACCGGTGTGGAAAAATGGCAAAACTCAGAGGTGTTTCGTGTCCGAATAGTCTGATAACTCATTACGATGTTCCAATTCTTCCGTAAGGTTTCCGTAAGGTTTCCGTAAGGAATCTTTGCCAGAAATTGGAATATACGGTTAAACGAGGTGCTAAATACAAATGGAAAGGAAATGCATATGGTAAAAATCTTCAGTATATGCTAAATCCTTACGATGTTCCGTAAGGAAATGACCCTTCCGTAAGGTTTCCGTAAGGTACTCAAAGTACCACAGGAAGGGGGTTTGAAGGAAAAACCTTACGGACTTACGATAATTTCTCTATTGTACTATATGCAAAAATAAATATATATATATATAAAGGAATAGAGGTAGAGGCTTTTTTCCGTAAGTCCGTAATGTCATAATTGTCTGACTATTGTTTTTGGTGATTTTTGGGTGGACAAGCGTGGACAAGAAGTGTGTTATAGAATTGTTAAGGAGGACTGATGCAAAGGATGGCAGCAAAACCGTTTTATGCGGATTATGTGAATCGACTCATGCGTTGGTATTGTCGAGCGATGAAGGAAGGGGAGGAAGTGAACCTGGAGAGCGCTCTCGATAGGGAGAATTGGGAGGCTGTGGCAAAGGTGATGGAGAGGTTGCACGAGGAGAACAAGCGTGCTATAATGGAAGTATACTGTAAACGAGATACCCTAGTAGACAATGTGTATTTGACCGCACTCGAATTGGGCTGGAAACCGGACAGTCTATGGGCGTTGGTTGGTAGGGTGACACGGAGAGTAGCAGAAGAAAGGGGGTTGGTGTGATATGACGAAGCCAAAGAAGCAAGACGGTCGGGGGCGACATACTGGTAAAAGCCATAAACCACACTTGAAGTCCCCTGTGATTGGTGACAATGGGTTGAATTTGAAACCCGGTGATAATAGCAGGATAGCAGGGCATTTGCTAGAGTTTATGTCATGGGGGCCAGTGGACAGAGAGAATATAGAGGAAATGGAGGATAGGTTCCGGAGATACGTGGAGTATTGTTTTGAGAATGATTTGCGTATTACTAATATGGTGGCGTACATGGCGATTGGGATTGATAAGAGTACGGCTCATGATTGGGTGCATGGGCGCAGTAGGACACCAGCACACTCCAACTTCATAAAAAGGGTGCAGAGGTTTTGCGCCAGCTATAGAGAGCTTTTAGGAGCAGATGGTAAGCTCAATCCAGTAACTTTGATATGGTGGCAGAAGAACTACGACGGGTTCGTTGAGAAGCAGGAAATAGTGGTCACTCCTAACAATCCACTTGGTGATGTAACTTCTCCAGAGGAAATCAAGAAACGATTGGACGAGGGGATACCGGAGGAGATCATCGACGTTGAGGAGTAGAAATGCCCCCGTGAGTTCACAGGAGCCACGGAGAGAAACGAATGTAACTTTTAGGTATAAAGATATACCTCTGTAACTTTCAAGTCTCAAATCGCCTCTATTGGGTTCCCACTTAGAATAGTCTGTAACTTTCAGACAACGTTACGAATAACTTTCGCAGACCCTTCGGGGTCTGTTCTCCTTTGTAT
>Ga0265293_10003931_pt1 | contig 26920 bp, 40 predicted proteins | sample Munlanlewell138R_FD_192505 | JGI IMG/M metagenome (GOLD analysis project Ga0265293, IMG submission 192505) | Leachate microbial communities from a municipal landfill in Southern Ontario, Canada - Leachate well 138R | ecosystem: Engineered > Solid waste > Landfill > Unclassified | place: Canada...
CTTTTGCTATTAATTTATTGCTATATTGATTTATAGATTTAACTGGTTTACCATTTATTATAAAAGGTTTAGAATCTGGGTTATTATAACTAACTGTCATTAAGTTATTTACACCTAAATCTATCGCGGCTACTCTATCATTATACTCTAACATCTCTACATCTTTAATACCATAAACAGTTTCAATTATATATTGGTTATTTCTAGGCACAATCCTAACTTGTTTTATGCTATCTACAGGTATGTCATGAGGATCAAGCCATATATTAGTCATTGAAAGTTTGATTCTTTTAGTTTTCTTAAAATCTTTTTTATTTATAGATCCTTTTTCGTAAGTGACTATAAATCTACCATCAAATTTATCTAGATAGCCAGGTATTTTAGCATTTTTATAACCTTTATCTTTTAATCTAAAGAAAGATTTATAATTTTTCAAGACTAACATAAGTATTTGATTACCAACCTTAGCAGGTAAAGCTTTATAATCAGGTAAATGTTTAATTATTGGATATGGGTTACTTAACATTTTACCAGTTTCAAAATGATGCTGTCTTATTACATAAAGTATTGAATTATAAAGATTTTTACTTAAAAAAGATAACTCATCACACTCATTATATAATGGGTGTTTCTTATCTATTATCTCTCTTTTAACTAAATCCATATACTATATATTAAATATTTATTCTCTCTTTTAACTTTTTATTTGGTCATTTCAATTATTTATTGTATATTTACATACTGCTATCATTTGATATGATTTTATATCAAATATTATCGTTATAAGGGACTTGTAAAAACACCTAAACATTAAAATATCATCTGGTGAATATACCATACAGTTATCATATATTTTTCTATTTTTTGGTACTCTATATCTATGATCTAAATCATCAGATTTTATTTTTTTGTTCATACGATAATGTGATCTTCTACTCATTAAATCTTACTAATTTCTTGTATATGTAAATCTACTATGGTTTCACGACCAAATACCATTACAATAATTTTTACTTTATCATTATCTATTTTTTCCACTACTCCATTAAAACTCTTGAAAGGACCATTAGTGATTATTATATTTTCCCCCTTTAGATACTTGTTACCTTTTTCTACTTTGGTATTTATTTCTTTTTGGACACCTACCATACGTTCTATATCAGCATTTGGTATTATTTGTGGTTTTTTATTTCGATCTGTTAATAATCCACTAACTCCTTCTAAGTATTTAATAAAATGATTCAATTCACTAATTGAAGTAGTTTCTACAAATACATAACCTGGATACATAATTTTATCTTTGTGAATTTTCTTACCATTTTTAAGATAATATGATTTCTCAATTGGTACAACAACTCTATCTATTTTTCCAATTAGGTCTCCTTGTTCACCTTCTTTAATTAATTTTTCACTAACTTTTTTTTCATGATTTGCTATGGTTCTTACTATACACCACACCTTTGTTTTACATTCTTTTAATATTTCCATTTTAATTTGATTTTTTTAACCATTTTAATTCTTCTAATATAAAATCTTTATTAATTTTTATTAGATAATCTAAATCTACATCCTTTATATGTAGATTTTGTAATAAAAGTTTATAATCTTTATCATTTAATTCAGATTTTTCTGCTTTTTCACTTTTAGACCAAAACCAACTTGGATATGGTTGTGTTTTCATAAAATTGTACCACAAATCCATAGCAGTAATTTTGTCTATTGCTTTATTATTAAGTAAATATGCTTTTTCTGGATATTTTTTTGAAAAATATCTATTAAAAATGAAAAAACATGATTCTTTCTCACTATCTGGTATATTTACCCAATCATTTTTTTTATTAAACATAGCATTTGCTACAAGTCTTAAATCAGCCATCAATTAAGTTATTAATTTTATAATCTCTATATAATACAAAATTCAATAAATTAAATAATTAATCATAAAAAGTATAGCTTAAAACCATGCTTTTCGATGTTGAATTTTGTCGGAAAACATTAAATTTATGTAATTTCATTACATCATCTAATGAAACTCAATATTTCAATTTCAAGTTTTTTGTGTCACTAAAGAATTTCTTCCAATCTGTATATTTAGTAGCCATTTCCTTCCATTGGTGTTTCACCACCAGAGTTGGATAAAAGCCTTTAGTATTTTTCTTTATTCTATATTCATAACCCCAACAGGCAATTTCTATAGAGGCATTAACTACATCAGTATAATCATATTATTACTCTTCATATATTAAATTTGCTTCAATTAACATTTTTTCCATTATATTAAAATAACTTTCACCAAATATAATAATCAATTCTTCTTTTGTGAAAGAAATATCTTTATTTATTTTTTCCTTTGAAATAAAAGTACCATCCTCTAATTCATATTCAAAATCACATGTCATATAATTATAATATTCATTAACTATCTTCAACCTAAATTTTCTAAGATTAAAAATTTTATCTTTTATAATAAGTAATTCTTTTTTGATCTTATCTTTGGTCTTAACAGACATTTTTTCCGGAAGATGTCCAATTGTTGATGAAACATCAACCAAATAACAACAAAATGCATAAATTGATAAAATTTTCTTTATAGTATCATTTTTAATACCAATGCATTCTATCACAGGAGACCATATTTTAATTATATCTTGTACTTTATTTACCATGGTAGTATGTCTTTTTTTCTAAATTTATTATATACATTTTCCATAATTTCAACTATATCTTCTGGTAGATTATCCATTCTAAGATCAATTAATCTTACATTAGATATAATATTATTTACTATTCCAGACATTTCATTTTTTGATAATTTTTTCTTTTCTATGATTAAATCTGCAATATTTTCATATAAATCTGGATCATTTAAATTAACTTCACCAAATTCAGAAATATAATTATCATATATTGATTTAGCACCAGCATCACCAATCCCTCTTTTTTTATCATTCTTAATCTGTGTATAAACCGAACTTATATTATCTGAACTATCTCCCTTAATGATTTTTATAATCAAAGATTCAATAGCATCAATCTCAAATACCTCATATTTCTTAATAAACCTATTAATCATTAATAAAAAATCAGTATTATCATTTAGATTGAATATATCATCAGATTGCAAATTATTCACCTTATTTAAGAAAATTTGATAATTCTTTGGTAAAAATAATTTTTCTTTATTAAACATTTCATTTGACATCATATTAATATATAAAGGTTCTAAACTATATGATACTAATTGTTTTATATCATAATCATTAGATATTATAATTGTAGATCTACCTTTTCTATTTGCTTTATGTACTAAAAAACTAATAAAATCATCACCCTCTACTAAAGGAGCTTCTAATACCTTAATTGTATCCTTAATGCTATCCTTAAACTCACTATAAGCAATATACACAAAATCCCAATCTATATCTGTGTCTTTCTTTCTTTTTCCTTTATAATCCGTACTATATTGTTTTCTCCAAGATTTCTCTTTTGAATCAGATACTAAATATATATTGGTGAATGGAAACCATTTCCTATAATTATTTACTGAATTTTCTAAGGCTTTATGTAAAGAACCATATAATAAATTATTTTTATGTAAAGTAAAAACTAATTTACTCAATAAATAATTTCCATCTATTATTAAATCACATACCATATTGATATTTTTATTTTTTAGTTATACATAAAAAGTAAAAGAAGGTTTTTAATCTTCTTTCACTAATTTGTCAATTATTTTATCCCTCTTTAACATTTTTAGTCTTTTCTCAATGAAGTCTTCCAAATCACATACAACTGGACCATTGTTTTTCTTAAATTCCCTATAATATGATTCCCCTAATACATTAAGAATTGCTATAAATGAAACAAAATCTGTACTTGGATATACTGATAATTCAATATCTTCTCCTAATATATGATATATGAAATTATTTGTTACTGTATAAGGTGGTGCATAAGAAATTTTAGTACCAGTACCAGTAGTAGTAGTAGTTATTGATGAACATGATGTTGTTATTCCACTACTATAACTATTACTAGTATAACTATTACTAGTATAAGCATTATATAATGAATCAATATCCAATTCTCCAATACCATTTTTATCTAAAATATCTTTATCAATATCAGTTGTATATTCTTTAATAATAGATATATGATCATCAGATATTCCTTTATTTAGTCCATTCTCTTTATTTTTTTTCAATTGCTTCATATTTATTCTTTTATTTTTATTATATCTTCAATTAATTTATTTCTGAACAATCTAACTAAATGACATCTAATTCTACCTGTATATAAATATGATTAATCTTTAATTGCTTGTAATATGGCTTACCTAAAACATTAATCATGTAAATCATATGTGTTATATTTCAGATATATCAAATTCAACTAATTCACCTAAAACATTATATTTTAATTGTTCTTTATTATATGTAGATGTACCATTATAATAACTATTGTACATTAATTTCATATTTTTTATTATATAAATTAAAAAAAATAAGTTTATTAAAATAGTAATTCATTTTTTCGCAATTCAGAATTCTTACCAAACCAAATATCTAATGATTTTTTAGATAAATCATCTTTTACAATTAAAGTCAATTTTGGATTATGTATAATATCTTTATACTCATCATCAACTAGTGAGGCTAAACCCTTCTTATATTCAATATTATATAGTTTAACATCATTAGTTTTTACCCAATTATCATATTCTATCTGATTATAAAAAAATAATTTATTTTTACCTTTTTTATGTTCAGCTACAACAATGGGTGTTTCAACTTTATATATCATCTTATTATCAAACAACTCTGGCCAATACTTATGAAAAAAGTTTAATAGCAAACCAGCTATGGCATTACCATCACAATTATGACTTAATATTAAATCATTTTCACCCACTATATAAAAAGTATGATCATCCTCTACTTCTATATCTATAAACTTTTTAATACCATCATATCTTTGTATAGATTCAGGTTTAACCAATTTATAATCACTTAAATTTATATTCATTTTCATATATAATATTGTTTTTTATTTTTGTTTATTTAAGGTTAAAATTTAAGTAATCCTCAATATCTTTTGAATTAAATGTATAATAACCTCCACTTTTATATTTTTTAAGTATCTTTATATATTTGATAAAATTTTCACTTTTAATTATATTAGATATAACATTAAAATCTTGATTAGTAATTATATATAAACCACTATATACTCCACTATTTTTTGGTACAATGTTCAATTTTATAGAATTAAGATCTTTAATTAATGTATTAATAGATATTTTATCTATATTTGTATCATTAAGTGCTTGTGTTCTACCATATAAATACCAGTTTTTATTCTCTTTTTCAGTTTTACCTTTTAATAATGTGTTTTTATTAAAATTTAGATAATCTTTTATTTTGTCAAATGAAAAAATAAAATCTTTATCTAATGGTTTACCTATATCATCATATGGATAGAAACATCTATACCATTTTCCAGTTGATGCTTTAATAATTGGTATAGTAAGTTCATAAAAAGGCAATTCATTAATGAAAATACTATCAGCTAATGTAGCATAGCCATTCTTAACTTTCACAGATTTAGTATTATTATTTTTAATATTTCTTATTATATCTAAGTCTATTTTAGAACCTAAATAAAAAATATCATCTATAATACAATCACTAATTGACAATCTATCGATAAATATTTTATTATTTTCACCAAAACCATAATAATCAAAAGTATCACCATTATAAGTTTTATCAAAATAAGTAATAATAACATAAGTGGTAGCATTATTGAAAATTTGATTGTGTGCCAGATCAATCACTCCAACTAATTTTTTAGATTCTTGTATATAATTACGAAAGTTTCTACCAGCTAAACTATTCATCCATGAACTAGGTGTAATATATGATAATTTACCATCATGATTTAGCATGTTAAAACCAATTTCATAAAATACTAAATATAAATCAATCATTCCACTCGATGCAAAATTAAATTGTTTAACATTATCATAATTAATATCTAAATTATGAACTCTAACATAAGGTGGGTTACCTACTACAAAATCCATCATATTATGATATTTTTTTATCAGTAATGTATCACCATTAATAACATCCCATTTTACATTAGTTAATCCATATTCACTTACTAAATTATTAAGTTTTTCTAAACATTTATTATATGCTAGTATATCCATTTCAATACCATGTATATATGTTTCTAATTCGTGTTTTAATATAGTATTATTAGTATGATATTTTATATATTCTCTACAATATCTATCTACTATTTTTATTAAAAAAGCACCATCACCACAACTATTATCTATAATATGTTTTTGTAAAATATCAGATTTATAATCAATATAATCTAACATAATATCTACTATATAATCTGGTGTGAATATTTGACCTTTTTGCTTTTTCCCTAAATTACTCATGCTTCAATTAATTTATTTTTTCAACATTAAAAAGTCAGTATATAATATATCTTTTGCTTCTATATCCATTACTTCACTATCTCTATAAATCAAAAGTCTATGATCCTCAGAACAACAAATTGTATTTCCACCTACTTTGATTATAATATATTTAGATATATCTTTTTCTACTATATTTACTATTTTTTTATATTCATTTGTATGTGTTAATACCTCATCATTGTAAGTTATATCTTTTATAGGTTTAACACCATCTTTTGTCATAATCAAAGTATTTTCCTCTAAACAATCAGCATCAACATAAAATAATATTTTTCCATATCTTAATGTTTTAGGATCAGCAACTTGTCCAAGTTTCAACCCAATAGCAGCCATAATATTAACAATTTCTGTATTCTGTGCTAATTTTTGATTTCCTAGATCAGATACATTTAATACCTTACCTCTTAAAGCAAAAGCCCCAATTGTTTGTGGATCTCTATATTTTCTTGCAGCACTGGAAGCAGAATTATGTGAAATTAACCCATTACTCAATAAAAAGCTCTGATCCATTTCTACTGATATATCAACCATATTAACATACTCTTTTGTATGTATAATATCTTCAATATCAACTAATTCTAAAAAATTTTCTACAATCATCTTATTTATTTATTTTATTTTTTATAAAATCTATATATTTATTTAATTTATCATATTCATTTGATCATATTTCAAATACTACAAAACCCTACCTAAGATGTTCCAAAAGAAGCATTATATAATCTTAATCCATCATTAAGTATGATTATAGAGGCATTTAAGTCTCTATTCATTATATTTCCACAATCTGGATAGATGTAGTCTCCATCTTTTAATGTTAGATCGTGATTTATATATCCACAAGCAGAACAAGTTTTAGATGAAGGATAAAATCTATCTACAAAAACAAGATCTCTATTATACCACTTTACTTTGTATTCAAGTTGTCTTCTAAATTCAAAAAGGCTTAATTCTTGAATTGACTTAGCAAGATTATGGTTTTTATCATTCCTTTGAGTTATGTTCTTGTATCCATACATTTTCTTTTCTTAAAAAGCCATGAAAATATTTACTTATGATATTTTTATTTACAAAAGATATAAATATTATTTGTAATAACAAAATAAGAAAGGAGATTTTTCAATCTCCTTTCTACTACTTATTAAATCTATTGAAAGCATTTTGAGTTATTACCACCCAATCTACATTACCAATATACATATCTAATGTTCTACTATTAGTATATGACATAGCTGATCTTAGATAATCTGTGAAGTTTTCACACCATCCACTTAACGAATATTCTACTTTATTATATTTAGTTATACCCTCAGCTGTTTTAAGATCACCTTTATTCCAGCTCATTTGTACTTCTTTGGTGCTCATACCTCTGTAATATTTATAATACTCTATATTTTTAGTAAAATCTACTTTATCATTAAGTTTAACCATTTTACCATCTTGTTTAATATATATATCACTACAACTTTCAATACATTTATTGAATATGCTACCAATCATAACATAGTCAGCACCTAAAGCAAGAGCTTTAATAATATCAGAAAAGTTCTTAAAACCACCATCTGCTACGATTTTAGTGGGTTTTTCAAAATCCTTTTTATACTTAGCACATTCTGATATAAGTGAGGCTAATGGGTAGTGTATTGATACATTGGCACTTGTGGTACAATTATGTACTACATAATCATTAACAGTGTATGAATTATCATCTGAAATAGTTAAGTCATATACTACTTCACCATCAGTATTTTCATCATATTCTATTTCATCTATTTCTATTAATTTATACTTTTTTAAATTTGTCATATATTTCTTTTATTTTAATTAATGTATTAATATCTCTTGATTTATTTTCTGAAACTCTAAATATTATGTAATTATTACGTATAGCTATTTCATCTTTCAATTTATCATTATCATGAGCTTTTTGTGAATTGTGCCAATATGTGTCATCATATTCAATAAGTATTTTATCACCTAATATATAATCATATATTCTATGGTAATAAAGTACATAGACAATATTACATAGATTTAATTAATAAATGTGTATTTTTATTTAATTTATTAGCTGGTATCCATTCTGCATAATCATTAATATTATTATCATTTACTATAGCAAGATGTTTTTTATCTATTACATAATATTTATGGTCTATTGTGGATTTATTACCATTTATTACTATTAAAGGTTCATAAGTAACATAAGATATTTTATTTATAACTTTTTTATATCTAATATTATGTGTTAATACTTTATCACCATTATTAACATCTGAAATATTTTTATATCCTTTATTAGTTTTAACTGGAGAATTGCCAACAAAACATGCAGAACCCCCTCCAATTCCAACCCTTACATAATCCACACCAATTTCACAGTATTTTTTATAAGTTTTTGGGTTAGCAATATTACCTACCATTAATATCACATCATATTTTTCCTTAATAGTTTTAGCGATGTTATATAATTTTTTCATATGACCATTTGCTATATCAATTAGGACTTTTTTAGGCAATTCTTGATTAGTATTTACTATTTCAATGATTTCATCTAAACCATATGAATAGAAATAGTCATCATTTTGTAACATGTTATATTTTACATGTCTAGGTAAGCAAACATTGATATGATTATCATCAAAAATATTTGCATTAGTTTGATCTATTACCATATCCATGGGTGCTGTGAAAATTGGTAATTTACCATTTATATAAGGATCTATTTCCTTTCTTGATGATATATCACTTAATACTTCAGGAACAATGGAAATATCATTCCAATCTAATTTTATATTTTCCATTTAGTAAAAAATATATTTGTTAGCATCCTTGATACAATAAGTTGATATAGGATATAATCTCAACTCTCCATTGTTATCTTCTAACATAACTCGTAATGAACCTTCTATGTTATTAATATTACAAATTTTAATTGTGTTTTTATCCAACCCTGATAAAATTTCATATTCTTCCATAGTTTCATCTAAAGTAATGAAATTGGTTTTACCATTGATCTTACCTCTTTGATCATTTTCAAAATAGGTTTTTTCGATGAGTGTTCTTAACATATCATCATTTGAAAATTCAATTTTAATTTCTTGTTTTGACATTTTTTAATTTTTTAATTATTAATAAAAACATTTTAATTTTTTAATATATACATTATAAATTGATATATTCAATATTTAAGATTTAGGGCTTAGGACCCTGTTATAGTTATGCCCCTCTGGGTATACTTTGAAAAGCTAGAATTCGCTACTCTGGCTTTTCGTTTTGTTTGTTTATCATTTTTACTTAATTTATAATCTCTATATAATGAAGAAAGTTATTTTTTAGATAAAGTTTGATCAAACACATTTCAATATTAATTTATAAGCATTTATAATACATATAATCATTTTTATATAATAGTTGATCTATTTTTATACTTTCATTTCTATATTATTATAAGTAAATAAAATACCATCTAATTCTTTATTATGTTTCTTCAAATTGTTTTATTAAATTAAATATTAAAGATATAAGTTCATTATATTCTTCTTTATTTAATTTACCAATTTTATTAGCATTGTTGATTAAATTTTCAGCTGATTCTAATTGTTCTTTGGTTTTAGAACTAATTATAATTTCTTTTAATTTGTTTTTCATATATTAATATTTTTATTCTAAATAATCTTCAAAAAATAAGAGTGTTTGTACTCAAGCCATCTTCCATACATTTTCTAAAATATTCTTTATTATCTAATATTTTTTCATACTTATAATCATATGAAGAAAAAATCAAAGTTATATCCTTTTTATTTTCTTCTGTTTGATAATCAAGTAGATGTCTTTTAGTATCCTCTAAATATTCTTCAAATGTGATATTCATAATGTTTTATTTTAATGCAAAGATATAAATAATTTTTGAATCTACCAAATATTAGATAATTTACAATCACGAATTTTTTGCAATGGTAGCTCAGTTATATCTATTATATCACATATTATTATAATATCTATAACATCTTTATAGGTTGAAGTTATAGTAGTTCTATTTAATTTAAAAATGATAGTGTAATATTTATTATTTTCTGAGGATATATATAATATATTATTAGGAATATATGAATTTAATTCTCTTAAGTTTTCCACTTCAATATCTAAATAAATATTATCTTTATTTAATATATTTTTAATATAAAATTCTTTATTTGTCTTGATGTTTAATTTATATTTTCCATTATAAGATAATTTATGTTTACATCTATATGGTAGATTAATATATTTTGATGTATATCTTATTTTAATGTCTTGTTTTACATTATTTATATAACAATTCATATTTCTAATTTATTTAGTTTGTTGTGGCGATATTCGGATATTGTATTAAATCTTCTTTTAGCCACATGCAATATACTATTGTTATCATTCTTTATAATATAATAGTTTGAGCTAACATCGAATGCTTCATACTTTTTACCAATTGTTAAATTTAAGTTACCATTTATAGGATAATATTCTATATTATCAATGCATATTACTGTCATACTATTTTATTTATTTTTTCATCTCTAATTAATTGAGAAATAATAGTATTTTTATTAAAATTAAAATCCCTTAAAATCTCTTGAGATTGAATCATTTTACTATAATTAATAGCATATTTATTTATTTCTTTTTTATAATATTTTATAATATTATGTAGATGAGCAAAAGGTATATTCATTAATACACAATCACTACTTTTACCAATTACAAGTTGAATATTATCATATTCATCTGAATTATATTTATTATATGAAATATTTATAATGTAACTTTTACATCCCTTTAATCTTAAAAAATATTCACAATTAATTAAATTAGGATTTACTTCATATTCATAAAATTCTTCTTGTATTATTTTTAATAATTCATCTTCACACATAATAATATTTTTTGCAAAGATATAAATAAAAATTGAATATACAAAATATATAGCCACATTTTGCCATTTCAAAAGAAAGTTGTATATTTGCAAACTAATTTAGAATTATGATAATATTAAGAGCGAGGTTAAAACCAAATGGGATGTCAGTAGAATATACTTCTATAAAAGGTAAAATTAAAAGTTTAATAGAAAAAAATAAGAATAATAAAGAGGTATTTGAGTTTGTTATAAAAGAAAATAAAAATAATTATATATCATGTAAAACATATGGATATGAAAATATCAATCCAGATTTAATTGGTAAAACTATACCAATAATAGATGATGTATATAATGCTGTATTTAATGAAGATGGTACAATAGATATTTTAATAAATAAAAAATAATATATACAATAAAAAGGTTTATATGGTAGTTAAATTTTATGATAATGATGAGTGGTTTAGTACTACAAAAGGTGATACTACACAATGTTATGCTAGTATAATAGGGCATAAAAAAAGATTTGGTCCAGATATAACTTTTTCTATTGATGATATGATGTATAAAAATATAGAAGATGTTGATAATGTATTATTTCAATATTATATAAAAAATGGAATCATCATATATGAATCTTTACCTCGTGAACAATCAGTAAAACAACTAAAAAGGGTTATTAAATTATCAAAAGATACAGATATAGGTAATAGAATTGAAAAAGAATCTGGTGGTAATTTAGATTACATCCATAATCCAATTGATGATGTAGAATCATATGAAGATTTTTGTAAAAGAAATAAAGATTTTGATTCTAATTGGAATTTGAAAGGCAAAACATCACCATTTATAAAATAAAAAAGAGAGATTAATTTCTCTTTTTTATTTTAAGTTATTTAATTTATAATTCCTGATTTCTTTAATAATTTCACTATTATATTCATTATAAGGAAAGAGATTTACTTTATTTTGCATATGTGTTAATAATACATTTATATTATTTTGATAATATTCTAAAAGAAAACATTCATTATTTTGAATAGTATTAATCTTGTGATTTGGTAGTAATATAGTATTTAATTGTTGTAGATTTGAAAGCAAATAAAATAGTTCTTTTATTTCTTTTTCAAAAGTAATATTTATGTCTAATAATTTGAACATATTTCTATCATCAGATATATGACACACACTATAAGCAATTATAGCTTCATCTATGAGATATTTCTTATCCTCTTTTTTATAATCCTCACTATCTTTTTGTTTTAGATGATGCATAAACATATTATAACCAGATGTAAAATTTTTATTTTCTGGATTTATTTTAGTCAAAAAAGATAAAGCTTCAGTACTAAAATAACAAGGTGATAATTGTTTATACACTAATGAATTTTTAATTTTTTTCCTAATTCCATATGTACTAGATATTTCAATATCTTTAGATATATATTCAATAATATCCTCAATACATATACCAAAGAAATTTTCTAACATTTCTACATTTTTATCTCTAACAATATTAATGAGATTATAATATTCATCTATTTCACCATGTATCAAAAAACCAAATGGTGAATATTGAAATTCTATTTTCTCATGTTTAATTAGAATTAATAACGATGTTTTAGTACCTTCCTCTAATGATATTTTAGAGATTAAACAATTTTTCATATTTTCAAGTTTGAAATGCAAATATAAGTATATTTTTTGGTATAATCAAATATTATATGTATATTTGCATCATGAAAATAAAAAATATAAATTATAGCATATACAATTGGTATGATCATTTGAGACAATATATACAAAATGATAATTTACCAATCGATGATTTATTATTAAAAAATAATTGTGATCATTTTATTGGAAGTGGTGTGTTTGATTATATATATAACAAAATAACAGATATTTATGATAAATTCAGTAGAATAAAAAACATAGATGAAATCAAAAATGAATTTTCTAATTTATCAGATGTTATTTCAAAAGATCATATTATTAGAACATATTTTGCTTTTTCATATAATTATTATTATTATGATGATAATTATAAACATTTAAGTGGTACAATGCCTGCTTATAGTACTAACCTTAGATATAAATTATTATCTATATTGATAAATATAGTATCACCTACTTTGTTTTATAATGGTAAAAAAATTAGAAATACATATGAGCAAGAATATGTAATTATAGATAAATACAAATGTATTAATTTTAATATTAATGATTATTATATTTTTCAAAATGAGAATTATATTTTTGATTTATATAAATATAGTACAATAAAAATAATTAATAATGTTTATCCAACATTGGATTTGAAAGTTGAGTGTGAAGATTATTATAATAAAAAATTTAATTTATTTAATTTTGAAAAAAAATTAGATCAAATATTAAATGTTGTGTTAAAAGATATAAACTATAAACATATTATATTTGATTATAGTAGAATAAATAGAAATTTTGATATTGGAGAAGTGAACGAATATAACTTAAAAATAATATTATAATTAATATTTTCTTAAACTAGCTTCTAATCTACAATATAAACTTGGATATTTATGTAAATCTTCTAAACCACAATATTCAATATAGAAAAAAGTTTTAGATGTATTATTTCTATAACAAAAATAAGGATTACCCTTGATATCATTTCTCCAGAAAAAATGCTTTCCACTATTAACAGAAGCTATACCATCACTATGTATTTTACTATTGGTTCTTTCATCTATAATAACCTTAATTTTACTACTTTTAATGACTTCATTTTTTGTCATAAAATAATAATAACGATAGTTAAAGAATGTATTTCTTATTGCAGAAAATATAAAATATTTCCAAAACCATGGTAATATCTTATATTTTTTAATAAAAAAATCTGGTAATTTCTCACACTTAGGTGAATATTTATCACCATATAAGAATATGAAATATTCAATAAAATTCAATTTTTTCTTAGCTAAGTCAAAAATTTCATTAGTATCATATAAATATAATTCAGCATTTATTTTATTAAAAATCTGTTTTCTCATCATATAATATATAGGCCATATTATCGGAGCTGTTATTGTTGAGAATATAGTTATAATAAAAATTTTATTAAAGGAACTTATTAAACATTTCTTTTCTTCTTTAGTTCCTTCATTGCTAAATATATATTTAATCATATCTTTTATAAATATAAATATTAATTTCATTTATTTAATTATTTTTATTTCACATTACAACTTAATTGAAATATGAGATATACTATATATATAATTTATTTATTACTTTTTTTGATACTAAAATTAAACTTTTAATTAATAAATTATATAACATTTATCACATACAAAATGTATGTGGTATAAATAAACAAAATTAAACAAAATTAAAAAAAGATTAAAAATTATGAAAGAATTTGAAGAATTAGATGACTTATTTAACGGTGGATTAGATGACAAAATGGATTTCTTAAATGAACAAAGAGGCAAAAGCGCAAATGATGGTTTATATAAGATTGATATGAAATTAGTAAAAGATAAGAAAAAAGGATGGAGATCAGTAGTTCGTTTTTTACCTAACTTAACTAAGGATGGTAAAGTATCACAAAGTGTAATTGAAAAACAATCACATTATGTGAATATTAAAGAACCAAGAGAATTAAGTGGTGTGTTTGATAGCCCACGTAATTTTAATGAAAGTTGCCCATTGACTACATTATATTATAATATGCAAAATTCAAATAATGCTATTTTAATGGAAAAATCTAAACAATTACAATACTCTAAGAAATATTATGCTTATGTATTAGTACTTGAAGATGAACAACAACCACATTTACAAGGCACAATCCAAATTTATCAATTTGGTAAAACAATTAAAGATAAAATTAGTGCAGAGAAATCAGGTGAAATTTCTGGAATGCCATGTAATGTATTTGACTTAACAAAAGGGAAAGATTTTGTGATTATTGCAAAAGAAATCCAAACTGGTAATGAAACTTACCCAGATTATAAAATGAGTATGTTTAAGCCAGAAACTACTTCCTTACCTATTTATGATAAAGAAAAGGGAGTATTTAGAAATATACCAGTTGGTGTAGATGGAAAAGTTGAACCAAAAATACAAATTAAGATTAAGGATTTTCTATTAAATAGAGAACATGACTTAGAAGAATTTGCAGCAAAAAGATTAACTGATGAACAACAAGCTAAGATTAATGAAATTACACAATTCTTAACAGGTAAAGTATCAACATCTTATGCTAAAGCACAAGGTTCAGTAACACCAACAACATCAGATTTTGATTTTAAGGATAATTTTGATAACAATCCAATGCATTCAGGCAATGATAATATCACAGGAATAATCCAAGATGAGGATGACTTCTTTAATAGTTAGTATTGATATTTAAGGAGTTATTATAATTAATAACTCCTTTTTTATATTAAAAATAAATAATTAAAATGAGTATAAATAATAAAAAATATACAGATAATAAAACAGGATTATGTGGTAAAGTATTAGATACTTTTGGTGAGTTTGCTGTATTGGAAAATATAGGTAAGGTTAATATTACAGATTTAATGAATCCATTAAATTATACTGAAGAAATAGATAATGATAATTTCTTTTCAAGTACATATAATAATATAGCTAATATGATATCAAATGTTAATACTGAAAATATAAATGAATATAATGAAAATACAAATAATTCTGTTAGGATTGTTGAAGATTTAAGTGGAAATGGGGGTATGTATGTACCAACTACATCTGTATCTTTAGAAGAAGAGAAAGCTGAATTAGCTAGGAAATATGATTTAGATATTAAAGGTGCTGAAGCTGCTAATAAACAAATGGAAGGGTTTAATAAAATATTAAATCCAGAAATTGAAAAAGAGCAACCTTATACAAGAAATAATGTTACACAATATAATGCACCAGAAGATCCTATTACTATTATGTTCAAAAATACTAAAAGGAATGTTAATTTTGATATGAATATCAATTATAAAAATAAAATACCAAGATTAGATTTTATTGAAATGATGGAAGATTCATATAATATATCAATAATTGATTGCTTAGCAACTGAATTTACCAATGAGATTTTAAGTAATCCAAGATTTTTAGAAGATTCAATTAGAACTAAGATTAAGGAAATGGTTTATAAAAAAGTTAAAACTACTAAAACTACTAAAACTACTAAACCAAAAGTGAAAAAGGATAGTAAGACAGAAGACAAGGGGGAAAAAAATAATGATTGATGAAAAATATCTACAAATGGCAATTACAATTAGGAGGACATATCTTAAATTGTTAGCTAACAACCAATTATATGAATCTAAATTACAACAAATTGTTGCTAAGTTTGATGATACAATTGAAAAATTAGAATTATTAAAAACTGAAAAGAATAAACCTACTGAAACATTAAATAAATTATTAGCAATATTGAGTGATATAGAAGAGGAAGGTAAAAGAATGGAGAAAATAATTGATCCTATAAATATAGAAATTGAAAAATTAGCAAAAGAGGAACAAGTTTTATATCAAAAAATTGTAGATGATTACCCAAAATTAAACACTGAACAAATTGTTGAAATAGTACAAAATAGATTAATAAATGAAGGACTTTCTTAGAGAGTCCTTTTTTACATATAAGAAGAATTATTTTTTAATATATAGATTAAAAGATAAATAATCAAAAATGTCGAAAATATCAAAATATGTAAAATTAGATAAGGATATATTATTAGAATATACTTATGATTCTACAAATATATTATTAGAATCTTATAATATATTAGTTGATTCAAGAGATAGAAGTCAATCTTATATAGCAACTCCTACTTCAGTTACTAATAATATCCTAAGTAATCAATTATTTAATACTGATCCAATTACACAAAAATACTCAAAGGTAAATACGGATTATTTTTCTTTCTTACAATTGAAAGAATATGCTTCTGGTACTCCAACTAAATATGATACAATTAAAATTCACATACCCATAAATTGGACATTTGGTGAACATCTAGGTTTTTATATTAGAGTATATGCATTTGATACATATAATCAAACTACTTATGATTTATCTAATTTTTATTATGATATGACTGACCTTAGTCAGCAATATTTAATGAATTTTACAACCCCTGCTTTATTATTTCAAGAAAAATTATGGGGTAAAAATATCACAATAAATATACCATCATTAAATGATTTAGCAAATCAAAAAATTAATAATCTACCAAAAGAAAATAGTATAAATGCTAATTTAACTAATGGAAATGGATTTAATATAACATCTCCAATTTTTATAGATTTTCATTTTATTAATAACATACAAACATTAAATGGTTTAACATCATATACATTATCAAGTAAGGTAACTACAACTGTTCCACAAGCTCCAGAATTTGAAAAATTGGGCTTAAATATAGAACATTCAAAAAATGGTGATTATTTTGAAATATATGGCACATATAATAATACTATAAGTGAATTTAATAATTTTATAAATGAATCTTCTAATATAGGACATAGATATTATGTTACTTATAATGTAACTATGTATGAACAAAATATAAGAGGCAAAACAGTTACATATACACAACAAGATAATTTCAATGAAACAATAGATTTTAGACCAATTATAAAATATTCAACAACAACAGCCATAATTGATGTTGAAATGAGATTAATAGATGCTGTTGATAACTCTTATATAATAAGGAGAGCTTCTTATGGTATGCTACAAGATGAGGTATCTAAATACTCATTAAATATGATTAAAATAAACATATCAAATGCAAATAAACCTAAAATCTATAATATAAAATCTAACATAGATCCATCGTTGGTTGGTATGTCTAATGCTATGGGTAATATACATGGAAAAACTAAAAAAACCCAACGAGTAACATTAAATAATAATCCTACTGTTAAAATAGAAACTGTAAAAGTGGGTTATCCGGTCTTAATAGATAAATATAATATAGTAGGCAAATCAAATAGTGCTACATTTAATAATACAATTTTTTATGGAATGGGTAAATTAATGATTACTTTATATCCTTTTGATAATATAATTAATTTTACTATAGCAAATGGTAAGGAAACAAGATCAAATATATTAGATTTATCAGGGTATGGGGATATTAAATTAGTATTCAAAAATGATAGTAATACCTTTTCTTTCCCTCTTTTCTTTGATGCTAATAGTGTTAATTTATCTTTAGGTCAATTGACATTCAAAATTCCAGAAAGTAGTTTTAATGATATAAAAAGAATGTATAATAGTGGGTTGAATGTGTTTTATATAACAAGTGAGGCACTTTCAATAAAAAGTATAATATATTCTGGTTTATTTAAGATATATGATAATATTAATAATATTACTGAATTAAATGCAACTGTAAATACTGAATCTGTTATTATTAAGGATCCTGATTTATATCAAGAAACTGCTATAGTAACAAGAAAAGCAATTAGCTCTGAAACAACACCAAAATTAAAATCAGGTATTAATCTTAATGGAGTTAATATAGAAGATATCAAAATTAATAAAAAATAAATAATATAAATGCGTTTATCAACATTAAGTAGTAGTTTTATTTATAATTTCCCCTCTAATTTTCTACCAATGGAAATTTTAAGGACATATACACCTATTCTAGAAAAGAATTGGATTCAATATGAAAATGTCGTAGATTATCTAAATTCTACTATTAAAAGTGTTAATTTTCCAGGTATTAGTTTTGATATACCTAAACAAACTTTAATGAGAGGTAAGGAAAGAATGTATAAACCTGCAAAAAATAATCAAGATATAGTAACTACACATGAATTACATATAACTTTTAGGTCAGTTGATAGTGATCTAAATTATTGGATATTATTTGATATATTACAAAAACATTATCTAGATGTTGAAAATTCATTCGTTGAACCACTTACAGTAACTTGTGTTGATATTCACAGAGATGCTATTTATATAATTAGATTTTATGAAATAATATTAAAAGGACTATCAGATAATATATTTGATTATAGTATTCAAAAAATAAATCCAAAGGAGTTTACTCTAACAGTTCATTTTAATTTTTATGATATAGAATTTTTATTAGATAAATCTAAGGTATTAGAAGTAGAGAAAAATCCAGTTATTATCCAAAAAATTTAATATATAGAATATGAAAAAATTTACACAAATATCAGATAAAAATACAACTATTGATTTTGATAAAGATGAACAAAAAGAATTATCTAATGATATTAATATATTAGATGATCAAGTCGAAAAAAAAGTAAAATTAGATAAGTTAAGTGGTGAATGGGAAATAGTAAATATTTTAGATGTTTCTATGAATAAACCAATCACAGAAGCTATAATTATAAATGCTGAGTTGGGTAAAGGAGAAATAAAAAGAGGTGATTTTATATACATAACAGCACAAATAAAAAAACCAAATCAATCCATAGCTTACCATAATATGCAAATGGGGGTTATTAAAGTGAGAGTTGTGGATATTTATAATACTATGGCAATGTTGAATAATTTAAGATAAGATAGAATATAACATTACTCTATAAAAGTAATGTTATATTTTTAACATATTTAATTATTTTATCATATCTTTGTTTATTTGGTATAGTATGTATTGGAGATACTATATAATTTGCATATCTTTCTCTTTGATACCACATATGTATGATAGTATCATTTAATAAATTAGTAGATTGAAATTCACTATTAAATACAGGTTCAAGATAATTAAATTTAATATTATTATCTTTTAATACCCACATAAAATCATAATAAGGTTCTGTATTAGGTTTCCATATTAATCCAACTGATTTTCCAGAAGATCCAAATTCCATATTATAATCATGATTAGAAGTATTACTTTTAGTAAATGGATATTCCTCTATCCATTCTTTCTTAAATTGAGGTACATATGTTCTATTATGCCAAGTATCAATACATTTTCTATTCATAATCATGAAAAAAGAATTAAGTGCCATATGATTACCACCTCTATACTCATAATAACCATCTGGTGGTCCAGATATATCAATATTATTATCAATCATATATGTTATTAACTTTTCCACTTCTATGTTAGAAGTAATAAAACAATCTTCATCAATATGAACATACCAATCTGATTCTATATTTTTAGATATATTTAACCATTCATACCATATTGAAAACCATCCAAACCTACCATCAATTATAATATGTTCAGAATCTGGGAAATGTTTTTTAATACAATTACTTTGTGTGTTTTGTATATCAGATAAGGTTGATGTTGTAAAAAAGGTTATTTTCATACTTTAATTCTTTATAATATATGTTTATTATTATATAAACATAAAATTAATTAGTTGTATATAAAAAAAGGAGTTTATTAAAAACTCCTTTTTTATTTTATTTCTTTTTAGATTGTTTTTTAATAGTTATTTTAGTTTCATCTTTTTCTTTATCATATGATATTAAAAATACTGAATCTTGTTTTGGCTCATCTAAAAGAACATCAACCAAAGGATCATCAACCCATCTTTGAATAGCTCTCTTCATAGGTCTTGCTCCATATTTTTGATCATAACCCACTTCAATTAATTTTTTAATGATTTTATCATCTAATTCACAAGAATATCCAACATCTTTCAATCTTTGATAAGTGTTTTTTAATTCAAGATGTAAAATATCAGTAATATTTTCCTTATCTAAATTTCTAAAATAGATAATATCATCAATTCTATTAATAAATTCTGGTGGAAACTTCTTTTTTAATTCTTTCTCAAGAATATACTTATCATTAGATGATTTATTTTCTAAATCCTTCTTAGTAGTTATACCAATTTTATTACCAAAATCACTTAAAGTTCTACTACCCACATTAGAAGTCATTAAAACAATAGTATTTTTGAAAGATACTCTTCTACCATGTGAATCTGTCATATGACCTTCATCAAACATTTGTAAAAATATATTAAATACCTCTGAATGTGCCTTTTCAATTTCATCTAATAGAATAATTGAATATGGGTTATTTCTAATTCTATCTAATACTGTAGTGTCATCATAACCAATATAAGCACTCGGTGCACCAATAATTCTATTTACAGATATTTTTTCCATATATTCAGACATATCCAATCGAATTAAAGCATCTTTATCATCAAATAGATATTTTGCTAATTCTTTAGCAATCAAAGTCTTACCAACTCCTGATGCACCATTAAGAAAGAATACTGGTGGTCTATTAGGATCTTTCATACCCATTTTAGATCTTTGGATTGCTTTGGTTATTTTAGCAACTGCATCATCTTGACCAATTACACAACCTTTAAGAGTTTTACCCATTAATTTAAGTTTTTCTTTTTCAGATTTGTCAATTTTCTTAACTGGAATTCCACTAATTAATGATACTACTTCAGCAACATCTTCATCTGTAACAATATGTTTAGAATTTGAACTTTCTTTTTGCCATTTCTTGGTTTCTTTTTCAAGAATATTTAATTTAGTTGTTTCTTCATTTCTCACAACAGCTGCTTCTTCATATAGTTGATTTTTAACTAATTCCAATTTTTTAATTTTAATATCAGATAATTCTTCTTCTATATCTGTTATTATTTTAGGAATTTGCATATTAGCAATATGAACTCTTGAACCAACTTCATCTAATACATCAATGGCTTTATCAGGTAATACTCTATCAGTTACATATCTTTCTGTTAAATCTACACAAGCTTTCAAAGATTCTTGGGTGTATATAACATTATGATGATCTTCATACATACTCTTAATATTATTCATAATAATATAAGTATCTTCAACTGATGTAGGATTTACTATAATTTTTTGGAATCTTCTATCTAAAGCTGAATCTTTTTCAAAATGTTTTCTATATTCTTCAGTTGTAGTAGATCCTATTACTTGTAATAGCCCATTGCTCAGTGCTGGTTTGATTATGTTTGATGCATCCATTGAACCACTTGAGCTACCTGCTCCAATAATAGTATGTATTTCATCTATAAATAGAATGATATTTGGATTATTCTCCACCTCAGTCATAACACCTTTTAATCTTTCTTCAAATTGACCACGATATTTAGTTCCAGCAATCATACCAGCTAAATCTAACACCATGATTTTCTTATCTATTAAGGTACGACTCACCTTTTTTTCTAAAATTTTAATTGTTAATAGATTTGCAATACTAGTTTTACCAACACCAGGATCACCAACTAAGATTGGGTTATTTTTTCTCCTTCTTGAAAGTATTTGAACCATACGCTCAACTTCTTTATCTCTACCAACAACTATGTCTAATTTTCCTTCCTCAGCCATTTTGTTTAGGTTTCTACTATACAAATCAAGCATTGGAGTATCAGAATTAGAATTAGGTTTTTTCATATAAGGTGATTTTACATCATCTTGATCATCATCATCATCATAAGAATTTTTGAATGGCATTACTGGTTTTTGTTCTCTTTTATTCATACTTTATTTTAATAAATTATTAATAGTTTCATTTCTATATTTAGATATATGTTTTATATCTAATTTTGTTTTAATTGTTAATATCATATTAATTACATCAATACTAATTGATGTAATATTTGCATAATTAGCTGTGATTTTTTTACAATCTATATTTAATATTATATTGTTTTTATACATACCAAAGAATATTTTTTCATATTCTTTATATATATTTATATCAAAAGTTATATCAAGTGAATATACTCCATTATTTATTGAAGATTTTCTATATTCAGAAATTTCCTTAAATATATATTTAATATTGTTAATATACATTAATTATGTAATTTGAAGCCTCTTAAAAAATCTTTAAGAAAGGCATTTTTTTCACCACCTATATTTTCAACCCAATTTTTATAATTTTGGGTATTAGTGTTTTGATCGTCTAAATCAAAACTAAGTTCTTCATAATATGGATAATCAATATTATTGAATACTCTTTCATCTACTATAAAAACAATAGCTGTTAATTGGTCACCTAAATCTGGTTCATAAAAAGTAGCACAATCAATATTATTATCAATTAATAATTGTAAACTTTTATTCATTTCTCCTAATCTATTCGGATTAGTATTAGTAGTTTTACCATTCAGTATAATACAGGTTTTATGATTTTTAGCCCATTCTTGAAATAATTCATTATTGTACTTTAATCCATACTCAACAATTGCATGAGTATATTGGATTCCAACTTGGATTCCAGTTAATTGATAATTAACTAATCCATACATTCTAAGTTCTAATTTTTTATTATTCATAATTTATATTTTAGTGCCCATAGTTAAAACCAATTGTGATTTCTTTACCATTAGATAATGTGATTTTTTTATCATAAAACCCACAACATCCTTCTTCAATTTGTTTATTATATTTAAGTTCATCACTTTCGTCACAAATGAATCTATGATTATCTATACAACCATCAGCAATTTCTATTTCAGCTTCATAAAAAGCTATAGCAATTTCCTTTTTTTCATCTATACTTAAGGATGTCTTGAATCTTAATAAATTCATCACAAAATTTATATAATCATTACTAATAACTTTATATCTATTTTTCACGTAATTTGTATTTTAATTATGTTGCAAAGATATATATTTTTTTTCATTCTACCAAATTTCTTAGTAATTTTATTAATTATTTATTTCCATTATATTTATTATCAAGTTTTGATTGCTTTTAAAATATAGCTAAATTATTTAATTTCTCATTTCTATATTTTTGTAAATCTATAAATATCAAATCAAAAATAAATTCATTTATTTGCATTTCACAACCATCATCTGTAATAATAGTGTACTTTTTACCAAAGTATTGACCATTAATTTTTCCATAATCTATCATTGATTTAACTTTATATGATTTATTTATTGTAAATAAATAATGAAAATTAATGTTATTGTCTTTTAATACATTAGCTTTACATATAACATAGTATTTTTCATAATCATATGTTTTAAATAGTTCTTTACATTTAATTTTATTAAATATTTTTTTAACATTAAACATCTTATATATGTATTACTTTATTAAATTTTTCATCTTCATCTATAGGTTCATAGCAATTAATCATTCTTTTAACAATACTCATTGATATATTTTTACATTCTTTAAGCATTCTACTTTTATTTCTATTATGATATTCAGAATCAGATAAAATAGGAAATATAACAGCTACTTTGTTATAATTTTTTGAAAAATATTTAATACTATCATTTCTTGATTTTACTGTTACATGATCCATATCTATAATTACATTTTGTTCATTATTATCAGCCTCTATTAATCTTTCTTTTAAGATTTTATCAACTAAACTTTGTTTTACACACTTAAAAGCTAAATTATAATCAGTGGTATCACTTAACTCAAATAAAATCTCATCTCGACTAATTATAATAACATTTTCATCAATTTCTTCTTTATACTTTTCACAAAAAAATGATTTACCACCTAATGGTGGTGATACTAATACCAATACATATGGTGTGTCTAAATTCTTAAAATTGTCTAAATTAATCATAACTATTTTAGCTTTTATTTTTATTATTCATTAAGTTTTATTTCTATTGCTTTTTTTATCATATCAGCATGATCAAAAGCCATCTCAACATCACTTATTTCACCATCATAACTAATCTCAATCCACTCACAATCAGTAGCATCATCACTAGCTTTAACTATTGGCTTTTCATTTAATATTATACAATAAACATATGAAATACAATTTTTATTTCTTGGATCTCTATAAGGTTTATCAAAATAACCAACAAAAAAAAGATTATCTACTTCTAATGATGTTTCTTCTTTCAATTCTCTTAAAGCTGCATCTAAAATAGTTTCATTTTCATCTATAACACCACCAGGTAGGGCATTATATCCTTTATATGGCTCATTCTTTCTTTTTATGGTAAGTAATTTATAACTATCTTTATTATCTATTAAAACCACTAAATCTACACATAACATACCATAATCAATAATAATATCATCATTGATTAAAAATCTATATGTATAACCAACATTTAATTTCAGAACACTACTAAATATACCATAACTAGTAGTTATTTTATTGTTATCTATTTTCAATACCTTTAAAGGACCAATCCATTGTTTCATTTTACAAATTTATTATTAATTCTACCTTTATGAAAATATAATACAGATGAAACATCTACTTTTTCTATCAATTTGAGATAATTAATTATCAAAGATTTTATATTATTACTACCTATTATATTATCTGAATGTATATACCAATTAGGTAATTTTTTTTCATTTATAATACAGTAATTAATAAGATATTCTGTTGCTGTTTTACCTGTATATTCAATATTATTAATGATATTTGCTAAATCATGATCAAATGAAATAATATCTATTTCATCAAATCTACTATCAATAATTTTAACAAAACTATCATAATCTCTAACTATAACTATTTCATTAACATTAAAATATGGTAATCCTTTATTATCATTATGAGACATAATGACTTCACGAATATCATCTAAAAATATATTTATCTTCTTCATTCTGCAAAGATATGAAAAAAATTTTTAATAACAAAATAAAAAGAGGTTTATATTTTCATTAAATGTTTTTTATATATTTCATCGTATTTTATAATCATTTTTTAATAACTCTATGAGTTCTTCTCTGGGTTTTGGTTTTCCTATATCATCTAAAAATTCTACTAATCTATTTACCAATAATTTATCTTGTTGGATAATTTCTCTATCTATAAAATCCATAATTAAATCTTTATCTTCTCTATTAGATATATTTTTATATCCATCAGATGTTGTAAATAACTTTATTATTTTAGTAATTGGATTATTCAGTATAAATAATTCTTTATAATATTTTGGTAAATAATCTATACTTTTAAGTTTATTATCTCTACAAGAAAAACATTTTCCCACTCTTTTAGGACCACCATCTAAGGTTGTTAACCGATTATAATTACAATTAAAATCACCACCCACACTTTGAGGACAACCCACCAAAGAAGTTAATTGATTAATAGCATAATTAAAATTACCACCTACACTCTGAGGACTACCCTCTAAGGATGTTAAATAATTACAACCACAAAGGAAATTCCCACTAACATTTCTAAATTTCAATGGTAATACTTTTAATTTTTTATCATACAAATCAACATTTCCATCTACATCAATAGAACCATCTTCATTAATAGTATAATTAGTTATATTATATTTTTCACAAATAGCTTCAATTTCTGAAGTGTTCGTAGATTCATTAAATGTCCTTATATATTTCATCGTATTGTATAATCATTTTTTAATAACTCTATGAGTTCTTCTCTGGATTTTGGTTTTCCTATATCATCTAAAAATTCTACTAATCTATTTACTAATAATTTATCTTGTTGGATAATTTCTCTATCTATAAAATCCATAATTAAATCTTTATCTTCTCTATTAAATATCCCACCATATTCATCAGGTTTAGTAAATAAAT
>Ga0265293_10003932_pt1 | contig 26917 bp, 22 predicted proteins | sample Munlanlewell138R_FD_192505 | JGI IMG/M metagenome (GOLD analysis project Ga0265293, IMG submission 192505) | Leachate microbial communities from a municipal landfill in Southern Ontario, Canada - Leachate well 138R | ecosystem: Engineered > Solid waste > Landfill > Unclassified | place: Canada...
GCCCTGAACATGATAACACCTTTTGGGTAAAAGTTACCGTACAAAGAAAATCCTACGGTCCAGCCAGTGGTTCCAATAAAAAAGAGGGCGAACAGGCTGCCGCAAAAATTGCTTACGAGAGTTTAGTTAAATAGAGTTTCCAAATAGGTAGTTTTTAAAATAGTTCAATCCAATTTTCTCCAAGAGTGCACCCTCATTTTGTTTAGGGTCATCTAAGACAGACTCCAAAAGATAATTTAACACTAACCCCATTTGCGGTCCTTTAGGAATACCTAAAGCGGCTAAACGGTTTCCGTCAATATCTAAATCCTTTATTGAAAGAGCATTAGATTTTTCTAAAACCTCTTCGATCCTCTCTTTTAATTGAACCAAATCATCGGAATAAAGGGTGTTATTGGTAGCCATTCTGTCGGCTACTCTTAAGGTAAAAAGATCATCTATATTCTCATAACCCACTCTGTTAATAAAACGCCTTATTGCTCCGTCTGTGGCTGTCTCATCGTATTTAAACATATGGTTTGCTATCAGATTGAGAATTATATATTTATCGGCATTGGAAAATTTAAGCCTTTCTAAAATCTCTTTTGCCATCTCAGTAGAAACTTGTTCGTGGCGATAAAAGGTAACACTATTTTCATTATCTTTAGCTTTTACAACTGGTTTTCCAATATCATGAAAAAGTGCCGCGATTCTGATAAGAGGTTTATCCTCCTTGACTGCATCACAAGCAGCAAGGTTATGGGTAAAAACATCCCTCTCGTGAGAGCCTTTCTGTTGGACATTCTCCCCCAAAAGAAGCTCAGGTAAAAGAGTTGCCAAGGCTGAACACTCCTTCATTGCCAGTAATCCCACCGAAGGTTTTAAAGACTCTATGATCTTTAAAAACTCGTCTCTGACTCGCTCAGAGCTGACTGCTTTTAGATTTTTTGATGTATTAGTCATTGCAGCCATAGTCTGCTCTTCAATTTTAAAGTTGAGTTGCGAAGCGAACCGACATCCTCTCAATATCCTTAAAGCATCCTCTTCAAAACGCTGCTGTGGTACTCCGATAGCCCTTATGGTACGCTCTTTTAGATCTTTGAGCCCTCCGTGATAATCCAAAATAAGGCCGTCTCTCGGATCGACAGCCATTGCGTTAATGGTAAAATCACGCCTTTTAAGATCCTCTTTTAAACTTGAGATAAACTCAACCTCTTTTGGTCTGCGGTGTTTTATATACTCCTTTTCTGTCCGGAATGTTGTTACTTCAAATGTGTTGCCTTTATAAACAACTGTAACTGTTCCATGTTTGATTCCTGTTGGAATAACTGTTTTAAACATCTTTAAAACTTCTTTGGGTGGAGCATCTGTGGCAAAATCGTAATCATTATTGCCTTTTCTCAGCAGATAGTTACGGATTGTTCCACCAACAATATAAACAGAATAGTTGCGCAAATAAAAATGGGAGGCAAATTCTTGGACTAGCTTATTGACGGGGAATTTTTTCATCTGTTAATGCTATCTGTGAGTTGAGGAGATTGTCAATATAGATTGAATTTGATTAGTAAAATCACTATAGTTGACCTATTAGCCTCTCACAAAAGGGTAATTAGTTTTAATTAGGAGTTATGTTGATGTTCAAGTCAGTCGATGCAAAAGAAGACTTTCCCAAAATGGAAGAAAAAATCCAAAAATATTGGGAAGATAACGATATATTCCGTAAATCTATCGACAATCGCAGTGCCGATAATGAGTATGTTTTTTATGATGGGCCTCCGTTTGCCACTGGCTTGCCTCACTTTGGACACTTAGTACCCGGTACAATTAAAGATTTATACCCCAGATACCAGACAATGAAAGGCAAGAAGGTCAACCGCCGCTTTGGTTGGGATTGTCACGGATTACCGGTTGAGTATGAGATTGAAAAAACTTTAGGAATATCTGGGCACAGGGCTATCATTGATTATGGGGTAGGTAAGTTTAATGAAGAGTGTCGCTCAATAGTTTTACGCTACACCAACGAGTGGGAAGCAACAATCAATAGGATGGGGCGTTGGGTCGACTTTGAAAACGGTTATCGAACAATGGATACAACCTATATGGAGAGTATCTGGTGGGTCTTTAAAAGCCTCTACGAAAAAGATTTGATTTACGAAGGCTACAACATTCTTCCTTACTCTCCGGCATTGGCAACCCCTCTTTCAAACTTTGAAGTTAATTTAGGGGGATACCGGGATGTCGTTGACCAGGCAATTACTGTAAGATTTAAAATTGTCGGAGAAAATGAGACCTATTTCTTGGCTTGGACTACAACACCGTGGACTCTTCCCAGTAACTTAGCTTTGGCTTTAGGCCCTGATATCAAGTATGTGAAAGTCAAAGACCTCAAAGAGCAAGTTTATTATATTTTGGGTGAAGCAAAGCTCTCCGATTACTACAAAAATAAAGATGAGTATGAGATTGTAAACACATACCTCGGAAAAGAGCTTGAAAATATTGAGTATGAACCTCTTTTTCCTTTCTTTGAACATTTAAAAGAGAAAGGAGCCTTCATAACCGTATTGGGTTCTTATGTCTCTACGGAAGAGGGTTCTGGTATAGTTCATACTGCTCCCGGTTTTGGTGAAGATGACTATGAGGTTTTAAAAGGTACCGATATCCCGGTTGTATGTCCAATCGATGCTGATTGTAAATTTACTTCCGAAGTTCCTCTTTGGGAGAATGTTTTTGTCAAAGATGCTGATAAAGGGATAATTAAATATCTCAAGGAAAACAAGAAGTTAGTAAAGCAAGAAAACTATCTGCACAGTTATCCTTTCTGCTATAGAACTCACAAACCCCTTATTTATAGAGCAATGTCGAGTTGGTTTGTCGATATAACAAAACTCAAAGAAGCTATGCTGAGGGCAAATGACCAAATTAACTGGATGCCCAGTCACCTAAAATACGGACGATTTGGTAAATGGCTTGAAGGAGCCAGAGACTGGTCAATCAGCCGTAACCGTTTTTGGGGTAACCCCATCCCGGTTTGGAAAAGTGATGAGAGTGATTGCATAGAAGTTATCGGCTCAATAGAGGAACTGTATGAAAAAAGCGGCATAAGAGTTGATGATTTGCACAAACATTTTGTCGATGAAATAACGTATCCCTCACCAGATGGAAAGGGAACTATGAGACGTATCCCCGATGTCCTTGATTGTTGGTTTGAATCGGGTTCTATGCCTTATGCTCAAAATCACTATCCTTTTGAGAACAAAGAGTATGTAGAGAACCATTTCCCTGCCGATTTCATATGTGAAGGCTTAGACCAGACACGGGGATGGTTTTACACCTTGGTTATCATAGGCTCTGCTTTGTTTGACAAACCTGCTTTTTATAACTGCGTAACTAACGGAATAGTATTGACTGCCGACGGCAAAAAGATGTCTAAATCTTTACGTAATTACTCTGACCCGATGGAAATTGTCAATAAATACGGAGCCGATGCCCTCAGATTTGCCTTAATGAACAGCGCAGTTACCAGAGCCGAAGATTTAAAATTTTCCGAAGAAATTGTTAAAGATGTCTTAAAAACTCTGATTATCCCATTGTGGAACGCCTACTCATTTTTTGTTACTTACGCAAATATCGATAATTACAAAATAGATACAACATCGTTTAAGGATTTAGAAAATCCTTTGGACAGATGGATTGTAAGTTGCAGTGAAGAGTTGATTAAAGAAGTACAAGAGGCATGGGATAACTATGAGACTCAGAGAGGCTGTACGGCTATAGTTAATTTTCTCGATGCTTTAAACAATTGGTATATCCGTCGCAGCCGACGCCGCTTTTGGCGCTCAGAAAATGACAGAGATAAAAAGCAGGCATACGATACCCTCTACAGGGTACTGATGGAAGTAATCAGAGTTGCAGCACCGGTAATTCCTTTTACCACCGAAGAGATCTATTTAAATCTCAGAGCTGATAATCTTCCGTTATCGGTACATTTAGATAACTTTCCTCAGTACGACGAGTCACAACGCGATTATCAACTGGAAGCTGAGATGAACTTAACACGTCAGGCTATAAGTATGGGTCGGTCTCTTCGCAGTGCGCATAATTTAAAAATAAGGCAACCCCTTTTAAAACTGATTTTAGTAACAAGAGACCTTAAAGATAGAAGTATTTTAAAGAAAATGAGTCCGATAATCAAAGAAGAACTGAATGTAAAAGAGGTTTTTATTGAAAGTGACGAGAGCAATTTAGTTACTTATCAGGCTAAAGCTAACTTTAAACTTCTTGGAAGTAAGCTCGGAAAAGATATGAAAGAAGTTGCTGCTAAAATTCAACAGTTTTCAAGCAGTTTGATTGCTTCAATTTTGGAAGGGAAGACAACCACAGTCGACTATAGTGCAGGTCAAATTGAGATTTCAATCGATGAGTTGGTCGTACAAAGGGAAGAAAACAGTGACATGAAAGTTCTAAACGAAGGACAACTGACCGTTGGCTTCGAGACAAAAATCAGTCACCAACTTCTTTTGGAAGGATTAGCCAGAGATATTGTAAGGGGTGTTCAGAATCTTAGAAAAGAGGCCTTACTGGAGGTAACCGACCGAATAGATTTAATATTAAGCGGAGATAAACTTGTTAAAGAGGCTTTTACTGAATGGAAAAAATATATTGCTAAGGAGACCCTTTCTCAGAGTACAACATTTACAGAGCAGTTGGAGGGCAGTGAAATTCAGTGTGGAGAGGGTTTTGCTACCGTAAAGATAAGTAAAGCTTAACTGCTATGAATAGAGTTATAAAAGTTCTGTTATTTTTATTCTCTTTATTGTTTTTTGTCTCCTGTGTATCTAAAAAGCACCTAAACGATAACTATTACTTTCAGGCTCTTGGAAAAGAGCAGGCAATCGTTGTTACCCTTGATGCTCAAAAGAGATTAAAAGAATTCTTTGCAATTGAAGACGCTTTGCTTGAGAGGGTGGAGCGCCTTTCGATTGAGTTGTATAAAGAGGATTATCAACAGGAAGAAGAGTTTCTCGATAGTTCAGACTTACAAAATTATAGTTATAGAGGGGCTATAGAGGGAAGATTTCCAAAACTCATCACAAATACGGTGTTACTTAAAGATTCAAATTGGACTAAAGTTGAGTATGAAGAGGCTTTACGCAGTTACCGTAACGAAGAGTTGGGTATTGAAGTCTATGCACCTAAAAAAAATCTTATCTTATTTACCAACGACAACTATGTAGAACTTTATAACTCCACATACAAAAACAGAGAGGTTAAAATAGAGTTGCCTTTAGCTAATCAGATGGCCAATGCACTTTTTGGTCTCTACTTGGCATCCCCTCAAGCTATGTTGGATATCGGTCTGCCGATTCCTAAATCAGCATTGTTACAGTGTGATTCAATTATGCTTTACGTAAATTATAAGGATGATGAAAACCTCTATTTGGGAGGTACAATCACCTTAAAGAGTGAACGATTGGCCAGGTCTCTTTCCATTTTATTAAAAAGTTCGTATATTTCAGAGAAACGACGTAATAAAGAGCCGCTGGGAGATTTAACAGGTCTTTTTACTTTAGAGGACGATAAGCTGTTGATTGATAAATTACCTTTAAGTGAACAAGACTATCAAAAAATCTCCTCTCTTTTTAATAATTTGAGTCATTTATTGTAGGAGTGTGATTAAATGCCAATCTATGAGTATGTTTGTGATTCATGTAAAAAAACTTTTGATGTTGAACAGAGGATGAGCGATGAACCACTGACAGTGTGTACTGAATGTAAAGGCAGATTAAGACGAGTTTTTAACAGTAGCCCAATCATTTTTAAGGGAGGCGGCTTTTATGCAACTGATTCGAGAAAAGAGTCTCCTAAAGAGGAATCTGTGGGAGCTAAGAGTTCTTAGTTAAATATCAATAATATCTCTCTTTTCGAATGCTTCTGCCAATAAACTCTCAATCCCCATTTTCTGATAACTGGCAGTGATTTTCTTTTTATCGGGTCTGACCAAGGGGTGTTTTGGACTGAAAATCGTACAGCAATCATCGAAGGGAAGAATGGAAATATCGTAAGTACCAATCTCTTTACTTATTGTAATAATCTCTTGTTTATCCATCCCGATTAAAGGTCTAAAAACTGGCAATTCGGTAACAGAATCGGTAAAAGAAATACTTTCCAAAGTCTGACTGGCAACCTGACTTAACGCTTCTCCGCTTACCAGGGCTAAGGCAGAAATTTTATTGGCTATCATTGTTGCGATTTTTACCATGCAGGCCCGCATTAAAAGAGTATTCTCTTCCTCATAACTGTGAGCTTTAATGTGAAGCTGGACTGGTGTAAAAGGAATTACATGCAACCGTAAAGGGCCGTGAAACTCCTTTAGAACTTTAGCTAAAGAGACAACTTTCTCTAAAGCCTTGTCACTAGTGTAAGGATAGGCATGGAAATAGACAGCTTCCTGTTTTAAACCCCTTTTAGCCATCATATAAGAGGCTACAGGGCTGTCGAGTCCTCCGCTGAGCATTATTACCCCTTTACCGGCTGTCGCAACAGGTAGGCCCATAGCCCCTTTAGTTGCACTGCAGTATAGATAGGCTTTATCTCTTATCTCTACATACAGAACTTCATTTGGATTTTTGACATCAACTTTTAGATTATGATTGGCATTTAAAATTTCAAAACCCAGTTTTGCCGATATCTCATAACTAGTTAAAAAGTAACCCTTATCGGAACGGACAGTTTCAACTTTAAAAGTAGAAGAGAAATGGCTTGTCAATCGTAAAGCTTCTTTAGTAATTTCGTCAAACTCTTTGCCACATCTGACAGCTTTTGCAAAACCAACAATTCCGAAAGTTGTCTTAAGGGCTTTTTCCACCTTTTGTAAATCGGAGTCTTCTTCAACTTCTAAGAAAAATCTCCCTTTTTGTTTGGAAAAGGAACTTTTAATATCTTTTAGCTTTTCTTTTAAATTAGCCTTTAATCTATTTTCAAAGAAAGAACGGTTTTGCCCTTTCAAAGAAATCTCACCAAGCTTTATTAAATAGAGCTGTTTAGCCATCTATTTTCTCCTTAGAAGGGTAGTTTGTTTTGAAACTTCTTGCCCAATAGCACTAGTTAAATTTATTATTTCTGATTCAGTTGTAGAAGGGCCAAAAGAGACTCTGATTGCACCTGAAGCCTGTGTAGCACTGAATCCACTCTCTAAATATACTCTGGATTTCTTAAAAGAGGCATTTGCAGAACAAGCCGAAGCGCTGGAAAGTGCAAAGCCGCGGTCATCCATAAGACGCACTAAAACTTCTGATGGGATGTTATTTACACTGAAACAAAAGATCTGAGGGACAACTTTTTTAGAGGAATCGTTAATTGAAGGGGAGAGAAAAGTCACAGAAGGGATCGTTTTTAAGTTTCTTTCCAAAATGCCTCTTAGAAGGAAAGCTTTAGTGTTATTGCTTTTAAATTCAGACAAAGACTCTTGCAAAGCAACATTCATTGCAGCAATTGAGGCAATATTTTCAGTTCCGCCCCTAAAGCCCATCTCTTGACCGCCGCCGCTGCTGAGATTTTTAATGTTTCTATTTTTTAAATAGAGAAACCCGACTCCTTTAGGTCCCTGAAATTTATGGGCACTGAAAGTAGCACTGTCGATTCCTAACTCTTTTAAATTAAATTCTGTTTTCCCTATAGCTTGAGTTGCATCACAGTGAAAATGAATCTCTGTATCACTCTGTTTTTCAAATTCTCTAATCAGTTTTGAACAATTTTCAACATCCTGAACAGTACCGAAAATATTACTTACTAAAAGCAGAGTTACTAATTGGGTTTCACTGCTTAATTTTCTTCTAAGTTTATCCAACTCAAAATAACCTTTGTTTATTTTAAGATCAGTTACACTAAATCCGCAGTGGCGTAAAAATTGAGCGTGTTGTAATATTGAATCGTGTTCTAAAGAGTTAAATAAAACTTCTTTCTTTATTTTTTTCCATAAAAGAGAGTTTAAAATCAGAGCATTAGCTTCAGTGGCACCACTGGTATATATAATTTCCTGAAAATCTACATTCAGAAGTTCGGCAGTCATTATCCGTTGTTCTTTTAAAAACGCAGATGCAGCTTCAGAATCAGAGTAACTGCCACTGGGATTGTGCCAAAACCTTTGTGTTACTTCATTGAAAGTTTGGAGGGCTTTTTCACTTGTTTTTGTGGTTGCAGCCCAATCAAAATAGGAGTGCTTCATTAGCTCATAGTGCTCTAAAATTACATATTTTTCAATAAGGAGCCTTGTCGCAGATACTCTTTAACTATATAAGTAATTTATGGAGAAACTATTTAGGACAACACTTAAACAAAACAGCACCGATTTATACCTGATTAATGACAGTAATGAAATTCTGAGTTTAAGTTTCTACAACAATAAAAACACTCTTTGGGTTTGTGATAAAAACAGCATCCGTTATCTTCCTCAAGGGGTGAACACCATTCTAATAGACGAGGGTGAAGAAGCAAAAAATCTTAGTAGTGTTGAAAAGATAGTTAAAGGGGCTTTTGATTACAAGCTGGGCAGAGATGCCCACTTTATCGGTGTAGGGGGTGGTGTTGTCTGCGATATTACTGCATTCTGTGCTTCTGTTTATATGCGCTCAGTAGCTCTTTCATTAATTCCCACAACACTGTTGGCCATGGTTGATGCCTCTTTGGGGGGCAAAACTGCACTTGATCTTTTAAATATTAAAAATCTTATTGGCTCTTTTTATCCTGCCAAAAATATTTTTCTCAACATAAACAGTTTGGAAACTTTGGATCAGAGACAGTTTTTAAATGGGTTGGGAGAGGTATTAAAACACTCTCTTTTAACCAAAGAGGATAGGTTAACACTCATTATGGAAAAATACCCACAAGAGATTCTTAAAAGAGAGCCATCTCTTTTAAAAGAGATTATAATAGAGAGCCTCCTCGTAAAAAAGAGTTTTATAGAAGAAGACCCAAATGAATTAAAAGGAATTCGGGAAGCTCTTAATTTAGGACATACGTTTGGCCATGCCCTGGAGAGTGTAGGGGGATTATCGCAATTTAACCATGGGGAAGCTGTTGTTTGGGGAGTTGGCAGAGCTCTTGAGGCTTCTCTTAAGTTAAATTTAATTTCAGAAACTTTTGTAAAAAGGTATAAAAATCTTTTTAAGACTTACGCTTTTAATTTAGATTTAAAAATTAAAGAGAAAGATAAATTTATTGAAGCTCTTAAACACGATAAGAAAAATAGAGACTCTAAAATCAGGTTTGTTTTAATGGAAGGACAGGGCAAGTATCTGCTTAAAGCTTTGGATGAGCAATTTATAACCACTCTTATTTAAGAGTCAAAAATTTTTAAAAGCTGTTCGTATCTTTTTTTTGCGCTTTTGGCCTCTGAAGGATATTTTTTGGAGTCCAACTCATCAATTAACTGACCAACACTAAACAAAGAGTTATCTAAAGCTCCAAAAGCACTGCTGTTGATTGCATATCTATAAAGACCTTTATTGTGGTAATTCAACTCAACAAAACCTAAGTGCCTTTTTCTTTTTTTCATTTTAGAAAAAGCAAGAATCCAATAGAGGTTATCGATTAGAAGCGCGGGGTCGCTTGAGAAAAAATTGCCGCTGGGGGGTGACTCTAAAATCCCTTTATCCAAATCTATCTTATTGTGTAATTCTACAACGGAGCTAAGCTTATCTTGAAAGTGGATATAAAAATTTCTATACGTTAAAGCAACTGCGATATTCTTTGGTTTTCGTTGGTTGTAATAGTAATTTTTAGCAATATCTTTAAGATCTTCAAGGGGTATAAGGGCAATCTTTTTCTTCCCTTTTGGACTGTTTATTAAAGGATAACTTTTTTTATAAAGGGTGATGAAATTATGGTCTTTTACCTCAATTTGCTCTTTAACAACTCTCCCTTTTTTACCTTTCAGCAGACTCTGCAAAGAGACCCTTAGATTTTTGTCAATCTCATCGAGCCACTGCTTTTTTAGTGGGGAGACACTTCTGGCATACATTCTGCTCGTTTGAACTATCTCTCCTGCAAGGATAAATTGAGGCAGTTGGCTAAACCAAGCAGACCCGGGATGTAAATAGATTTGATCGGTTGTCAAAGAGCGATAGACGTTTCTTTCGGCTTTTATACAGACATACTGCTGCAGACCGCTGGCTAAACAGCACAGGTAATCTTTTGTAGAACCTCCGCCGCTTAACGGGAATCCCATTTGGGAAACTATTTCGGATAACTGCTGAGTTACATGCACTATTTCAACCATTGATTCATAATCGAGATAGAAAGCCTTACACCAATTCTGTTTGGCTTTTGTCCCCTTAAGTGAGACCATTTTTCTGTAAATTTCAAGGTAGCTTATAAAGTCACCGTCTTCGCTGTTAAAAGTTTGATGGGCTTTTCGGGCTGAATCTTCTTCATTGGGGGGCAAAATAAAGGGAGTTTTTGTTGAGAGATAAGAGATGGCAATTATAACTTCATCAATTACTTGAGGATACCTGTTCATAGCCTCTACAATTACACGGGAGTGGCGTGGCAGTAGGGGAAATTGTACCATCAGCTGACCGATAGAAGTGAGTCTTCTCTCATTGTCAATTGCATTGATAAATTTAAGAGTCTCCTCACCGCTGGCAATGGCTCCGTCTTTTGGTCTTGTAATAAAGGAAAACTTTTCCCAGTTATAAATAGCCAGCTCACTCATCCGTAAAACAACTTCGGATAAATCGGTTCTTAAAATTTCTTCGGTTCCGAATTTTGGTCTGTTCTCATAATCTTCTTTGGTATAAAGGCGATAACATTTTCCGCTTTGGGTTCTTCCGGCTCGGCCGCTTCTCTGTAGAGCCGAAGATTGACTGATTGCAACAGTTACTAAAGAACTGGTGAAGTTTCTCTGATTGTAGTAGTTGATTTTTGCATTACCGCTGTCAATAACCGTTGTAATTCCGTCAATAGTTATACTTGTTTCGGCTATGTTTGTTGCCACGACAACTTTAGTTTTCCCTTTAGGGGTTGGAATAAATACCTGTTCCTGTTCCTCTTCCGACAATCTTCCGTAAAGGGGTAAAATTAGGAGATCTTTAGCGACAGAACTCTCATAGAGGGTATTTATGCATCTTTTTATCTCAAATTCACCTGTTAGGAATATGAGAATATCACCTGGTTTTTTTGACTCCTGTTTTACGATATCCAATATAAAACTGTAAATCTCTTCCGATTCGTTGTTTTGGGCAAGCGGTTTGTAAATTATCTCAATTGGGTGCACTATTGCATCAATACTTATAATTGGGGCGTTATCGAAAAAAGAGCTGAAGATTTTTGTGTTGATTGTTGCCGAAGAGACTATGACTTTAAACTCTTTTCTCTCATTTAAGACGTTTTTCAACAATCCTAAAATAAAATCAATGTTTAGGCTTCTCTCATGAGCCTCATCAACTAAAATAACAGAGTAGCGGCTCAACAATGGGTCTGCCTTAAGTTCCATCAGTAATATGCCGTCGGTCATTATTTTTATTTTTGTATTGGCTTTAGTGGTATCGCTGAAACGCATTTTATAAGCAACCAAAGAGTCTTTGTCATCGAGTTGTTTTGCAATAAAATCAGTAACCGAAAGTGTGGCGACTCTTCTCGGTTGGGTTATTCCAATCATCTTTTCTTTGGCATACCCGGCTTCATGAAGAATAATCGGCATTTGGGTCGTTTTACCTGAGCCGGTGGGACTTTCTACTACAATTACTTGATTATCTTTTAGAGCATCTAAGATTTGTTGTCGGTTTTGGTAAACAGGCAAATGGCTTAATGTGAGCAAAACTATTTCCTTTTAAGATATTCAACCAGCTCTTTAAAATCTTTAAACTCCAAGTCTTTTCGTTCTTTTAGATTCCTTAAAGAGAATTTTTTTTCGTCGGTAATAAAAAGAGCATAAGGAATTTTATTATTTTCGGCATACTTAAACTGCTGTAATGCCTTTTTGCTTTGGAGATAAATCTCATTTCTTATCCCTTTGGCTCTTAAAGAAGCACTTAATTTTAGTAAATGAGACTCATTGTCAGCTCGGTCGTTAATTAAAAGGAGTTCGCTGCTTCCGAAATCTTCAAACAGGGGAGAGTCAAGAGCTTCTAAGGCTGCCAGCAGCCGGTCTAATCCGATTGATGAACCGACTCCAGGAAGGTGGTGTTTTGTATAAAGAGAGGCTAAATCGTTGTACCGTCCCCCAGAACACACAGATCCGATATCAGGCAATTCATTTAAAAATGTTTCGAAAACTATTCCGGTATAGTAATCAAGTCCTCTGGTTATAGAACTGTCAAATTTGAAATACTTTTCGATGTTTAACTCTTTTAATTGACCAAAAATAGATTCCAACCTCTGTAAGTGTTCATTTTCTTTACCTACTAATTTTTCCAACTGCACAAAAGCAGAATCGGTATCATAAGAGGATGAAATATCGATATAGGCAAAAATAAGGGAGGCTTTTTCTTTGTCTCCAGTTATCTCCTCCAAAAGATTAAGTACCTCTTGTTTGCCTATTTTAGCCAGTTTATCAACGGTTCTGAGGATTTCTACCGAGTTATCCTGTACACCTATTTTTTCGAGATAATTGTTAAAAAGTTGTCGATGAGCAACTTTAATTGTGAACTCTTCAATGTTAAGAGCCCTAAATGCTGCTTGCATTAAGCTTAGGATTTCTAAATCTGCCAGCTGAGAATCGACTCCGACAATATCAAAATCACACTGAATAAACTCTCTGAAGCGTCCCCTTTGCGGGTTTTCGCCCCGCCAAACTTTGGCTATGTGGGATCTTTTAAAGGGGAACGTTAACTCATTAAAATTTGCGGCAACAAAACGGGCAAACGGAATAGTTAAATCAAATCTTAAAGCAACTTCGCGCTTGCCGTTATCGACAAAGTGAAATATTTGCTTATCAGTTTCTCCTCCACCTTTACCTAATAGTATCTCTTTATACTCTAAAACTGGGGTGTCGATGGGAACAAATCCAAAAAGGGCAAACTGCTCTTCGAGTCTTTTAATAACCTCTTTCTTTACTAGCTCTTGTTCCGGTTTTGAATCTCGAAAGCCCTTTAGGACTTTGGGTTGTATCATTATAGTCAGCTCCTGTTGCATTTTTGAATCAGATGGTATACATCATAGAGTGTAATCAAAACCCCGATAAACTGCAACAAGATGGGATTGAATTGGAATGTTAATAAGATACAAAAAAGAGGGTGATGGGAAAAACAGAATAGTAGCTAAAGTCTACGGCCCCGATGAGCATAAAATAGATAACAAGGGTATTGATAAAGATGCTTTATGGGTTGTCAAAAAACTCAACGGTAATGGATTTGAAGCTTATATAGTCGGGGGGGCTGTTCGGGACCTCCTTATTAAACAAATTCCCAAAGATTTTGATATCGCAACAAACGCAACTCCGCGGCAGATTCAAAAATTGTTTTGGAATGCCAGAATAATAGGTAAAAGGTTTAAACTCGTTCACCTCTTTTTCAGAGATAATATTATTGAAGTTTCAACTTTTCGCAGTGGCAGCAGTGAATTCTCAAAATTATACGGGAGTGTCGATCAAGATGCAAAAAGGAGAGATTTCACCCTCAACGGTCTCTACTATGAGCCGATAAAACGTCAGTTAATCGATTTCCATGAGGCTTTGGAAGATATTTCAAAAAAAACGATACGCTCTATTTTGCCGCTTCCCGACTCTTTTATTGAAGATCCTGTAAGGATGATTAGAGCAATTAAATACAGCGCCACTACTAATTTTAAACTGCAGAATTCAATTAGACGCTCAATTGTTAAATATGGGAAAGAGTTATCAAAAGTTCCGGCATCTAGGTTAACCGAAGAGCTTCTAAAAATTTTTGGTTCTTCACAATCTGAAAGAATAATTAAAGACCTTTTAAAATACAATCTGCTGATCTATATTCTTCCAACAATCAGTCTCAGTCCAAACAAGAAACAACTTTATGAATCGTTGGCAAAACTTGATAAAATCACCGATGATAAAAATGAAAATAAGAAAATAAAAGAGGGCGGTTGGAACTTTGTAATGATCAAAGCATTAACTGAAAACCTAATTATTTTTCCCGTCGAAGAAATGTCGGGGGATTTGCTTTTTAAAGAGATATACAGTCAGATTAAAAGTATTATAAATCCAATAACCCCACCTAACTATTATGTTCAACAGGCAACAGTAGAATTGTTAAAAGAGAGAAATATTGTTGTTCCCAAAAGTTGTTTAAGTGCTAAAAAACCCCTTGACGTAACTTTATATGGACAACCGAAACAAAAGAGTAAGAAAGAGTTGGAGTCACTTAAGAGGGCAAAAAAAGCTCATCGGGTTACTCCCAAAAAGAGAGCTAAGACCACTGTTCAATCTCGATATTCACCCGACTGACAAAAATGCCTCCGTATTTCTCCAATGAATCGGCAATGTACTCTTGCAATTCTGCCAAAGTAGTTGAAATCTGGTGGCGGTACGGTACCCGCAGTTTTACCGTTAAATCATAACCCTCAGGCTGTACTTTCATCTGAACCTTTCTGACTTTGATGATATTGTCAAACTCATCGAGACAGTGGACAACCATTTGAGTAAGAGCGGCTTCACTCATAGTTATTTTTCCGTACTGGCTGAATTCGGGCCGTACTATAGTTTTTTCATAGGCTTTTCTTTTACCCCAGGGTAACTTTGTCTTATTTTTGAAAAATACTCTCATAGAATCGTAGACTATTTGGGGATAGTTTCTTGTTATTTCAATTGTGGGGACAGGGATGACATGTTTGCCTTCACTGAAACGCACTCTCATTGCAGTTTCAATCTCTTCTTTAGTTGCAATATCTTCGATATGGAAAATCCTCTCAGGTTCGGGCAAATTGAGTCTGTTGGAGATTCGGTAGACCATTTTTTCACTGGTACCGATTATTAAAATCCTGTGGAGTTTCTCCTTTTGAAGTGCACGTATTGCTTCACTTTGATGTTCGTTGTCATCAAAGAGGGCAGTTCTCACAGCTGTAAGAAAGTTTTGCTCCCTTTTTGCCGAACGACCGGCTAAGATTCTATCTCCTTTTATTAATAGGCCATCATCAATTATTAAATCTATGTTATACTTCTGAGCAACTAACTTGGATCTAAAACTTTTGCCTGTACCGCTCTTTCCCACAAGCGCAAAAACTTTTATTCCTTTTAGTTTCCAAAAAGCGTAACGAAATATCCGGTTCATATTTACTGTTATACCGTTTTTCCGTTACTATATGAAGACATTAAATGGGTGAAGGGCTTAATACTCTTTGAAATGGGCCTTTTATCCGATTTTATATATAAAAGGAGTATCAAAGGATGGCAAGGCTAGCAACATTTCCCAAAGGTGGCGTTCATCCCAATGACAAGAAGTGGTTTACAAACTCCAAAGCCGTCGAAGTTATGCCGGCTGTTAGTGAGTTAATTATTCCGCTTTCGCAACATCTCGGAGTTCCTGCCAAAGCTCTCAAACAAAAGGGCGACAGTGTTACAGCCGGAGAAAAAATAGCGGAAGCTGCCGGTTTTATCTCCGCCTCAGTTCACTCTCCGGTAAACGGAACAATTTCTGAGATTAAGAAAGTGACTTTGGCAAACAACACAACCACAGATGCATTCATCATTACGGTTGACGAACAGAATCCGTTTGGGACTTGGAAAAAACAACCTTACGATAAACTTTCCAAAGAGGAGTTGGTTAATCTTGTTTTGGATAAAGGGATTGTCGGTGCTGGCGGAGCAACCTTTCCTTCTCACGTTAAGCTGCTTGTCCCCAAAGGTAAGAGTGTTGACACTTTAGTTGTTAACGGGGTTGAGTGTGAGCCGTATCTTACAAGTGACCATCGATTGATGCTTGAAAATACCCAAGAACTGCTTGAAGGGGTAATGATTGTCGCTAAAATTACCGAACCAAAAAAAATAATAATCGGAGTCGAGAATAACAAAGTTGATGCAATAGTAAAACTTAGAGAGGAAGCTATAAAACTTGACTATCCAATAGAAATTGTCCCTTTAAAATTAAAATATCCTCAAGGAGATGAGAAGCAACTTTTAAAAGCAACAATTAATAGGGAAATCCCCTCTGGAAAATTGCCCTTAGATGTTGGAGCTGTCGTTTTAAACGTAGGAACGGCTTTTGCCGTTTATGAAGCGGTGGTTTTAAGAAAACCCCTTATTGAGAGAATCGTAACAGTCAGCGGTGAAGCTTTCAAAGAACAGAAAAACCTAAAGGTTCTTATAGGGACAAAAGTTGCCGATTTAATTGAGTATGTTGGCGGCTTTGACCACCAACCCGATAAATTAGTCAGCGGCGGACCTATGATGGGATTTGCTTTTTATGATGAACAAAGCCCAATTACAAAAGGTTCGGGAGGCCTTTTAGCTCTCGATGACAAAAAAAAGAAAAAAGTAAAACAAACAGTCTGTATCTCCTGCGGAAAATGTATCGCAGCCTGTCCCATGGGGTTGCAGCCCACTAGGTTGTATAGATTAATTAATAACCGAAAGTATGAAGAGGCAATGGCACTAAATTTAATGGATTGTAAAGAGTGTGGTTGCTGTTCATACAGCTGTCCGGCACATCTGCCGCTTGTCCATGCAATGAAACTCGGTAAAAGGTTGGGGAGGAAGTAATGGAAGAACCTAAAATTACAATTTCATCATCACCGCACATACATGAGAATTACTCTACCTCATCAATAATGTGGGATGTGAGTATCGCTTTAAGCCCTGCAACATTGTGGGGCATTTATGTGTTTGGCTTCAGAGCATTAGTTGTTATTTTGATTTCTATAGGTTCTTCGGTTCTTATCGAATATTTACTTAACAGATTGAGCAAAGAGTCGACTATTAATGACGGCTCTGCATTTTTAACTGGACTTTTAATCGGAATGAACCTACCCGCCGATGTGTCGTTTGTTATTCCGGTTATTGCAAGTGCTTTTGCGATGTTTGTCGTAAAATGGACTTTCGGCGGTCTTGGGGCCAACTGGGTTAATCCTGCTTTGGGTGGAAGGGTCTTTGTCTTTTTCTCCTTTACAAGTTTAATGAATACTTTTCGTCTTCCAAGAACTCTGAAAGTGGTTGATGCAGTCAGCAGTTCAACGGTTCTGACTGAAATCAAACTGGCCATCGGAGAACAGGGTGTCAACGCTTTATCGAGTTCACAGATACTGGCTTCTTTAAATTACCCGTACACAAAATTTGCCCATACAATCAGCACATTTTTCCAAAATAGTTTAAAAATTAATCTTTCACCTTACACCGTCGATGCATTTTTTGGAAATATGAGCGGGTGTATCGGGGAGGTATCGGCATTTTTACTCATATTAGGTGCAGTTTACCTCTTGGTAAAAAGGATAATAACACTACATATTCCCCTCTCTTTTATAGGTACTTTTTCCCTTTTAGCTTGGGTTTTCGGGGGCTTAAGAAATGGAATGGGATTATTTAGCGGAGATTTTGTTCTTCAGGTATTCAGCGGCGGATTGATTTTAGGAGCCTTCTTTATGGCAACCGATATGGTAACCAGTCCTGTAACTTACAAAGGGATGGTAATCTTTGGTGTCGGTGCCGGTTTTTTCACTTTCCTGTTACGGTATTTCGGCTCACTGCCCGAATCGGTCTCGTTGGCGATAATTTTGATGAATATTTTTGTCCCCACCATTGACCGTTTTATAATGCCAAAAAGGTTTGGAGAAGTAGTAAAAGATACTAAAGAGAAAAAGGGAGCTGAGGCATGAACAAAATCGTTAAAGTGGGAGTTACTTTGCTTATTATAAGTAGTTTTGCCGCAACTTCTTTGGCAGTTGTAAATAAAATAACCGAACCGAAAATCGCTGAATATGAGGCAAAAGTTTTAGAAGATGCTTTAAAAGAGGTTTCCGGAGAATTTGAGGTTGGCAGTCAAAGAGAAATTAGTAGTAATGATACTATTAAAGCCCTTTACCTTTTAGAGGATAATAACGGTGAACATACCGGCTATATTTTGCAGCTTGAAGGAACAGGGTACGGTGGTCCGATGACTTTAATGGCAGGCTTTTTAACAGGCGGAGAGATAATTGATGCAAAGCTTTTAAACAATTCAGAGACTCCCGGTTTAGGTAAAAAAGCAGAAAATAAAACTTATATGGATAAATTTAAGATGACGGGCTCTCTGGAAAAAGAGGTTCCGATAAAAAAAGAGATGTTGGATAAAGGCGATGCCGATGCAGTCAGCGGTTCAACGGTCACTTTTTCCGGTATAGCAAAAACATTGGCCAAAGGCTCTGAGTATGTTAAAAATTTGGGGGGTAAATGATGGCTGACACTCGAAAAGAAGTTTTTACAAAAGGGATTTTCAAAGAGAACCCTGTTTTTATCATAATGCTTGGTCTTTGTCCAACTTTGGGTGTTACAACCCAGGTTGTTAACGGAATAGGGATGGGACTCGGTGTAATATTCGTTTTAACATTCTCAAATGTTTTTATAGCATTACTTAAAGATTTCATCCCCAACAGTATCAGGATTCCCGCTTATATAGTAATCATTGCAGCATTTGTAACAATCGTTGAAATGGTGATGCACGCCTATGTGCCTGCAATTTACAATGCTTTGGGAATATATCTGCCACTGATTGTCGTCAACTGTATAATTTTAGGCAGAGCTGAGGCATTTGCCAGCAATAACAGCGTTTATGACTCATTTTTAGACGGAATAGGGATGGGGTTAGGCTTCACCCTTTCACTGATTTTAATAGCATTGATTAGGGAAGTTTTTGGAAACGGAACCATTACTTTGATAGCAATGGGTTCTTTTGACGGGGTCATTAAAATTCCTTTGCTTTATAACTATCCAATTCGAATCTTAACATTGGCTGCCGGAGCTCTCCTTTTAATGGGATATCTAAAGGCATTTTTCAACTGGTATTCATCTAGAAAACAGGAGACAATCTAATGAGTTATATTGCAATATTTATTACATATGTTTTTATAAATAACTTTATCCTTTCACAGTTTTTGGGACTTTGCCCTTTCATTGGTGTCTCTAAAAACAGTGAATCTGCAATCGGTATGGGAATGGCTGTAACGTTTGTAATGGGATTAGCATCGGTTCTGACCTATTTAGTTTACCACTTCCTTCTTGTTCCCCTCAATTTAGCTTTTTTGCAGACACTTACCTTTATATTATTGATTGCTGGACTTGTGCAGTTTGTCGAACTTGTCATCCAAAAGAACTCGCCTGCACTGTATCAGGCTCTGGGTATCTTTTTACCGTTGATTACCACCAACTGTGCGGTCTTGGGTATCGCAATATTAAATATCAACGAAAACTACAATTTGATGGAGAGTTTTCTTGCGGGAATATCAGGCGGATTAGGATTTACTTTGGCACTGATACTTATGAGTAATATCCGCGAAAGATTGGATTTGCATCCGGTACGCAAAGTTTTTAAAGGCGTCCCGATTGCATTTATTTCTGGGGGCTTAATGGCTTTGGCTTTTATGGCTTTTGATAAATCACTTTTAACTAACCTACTAGGATAATTGGATATGAATATTCTCTTTGCTTTTTTAATTATTGCTGTTTTGGGACTTTTATTGGGTTTGGCTTTGGCTTTTGCCGCAGAGAAATTTGCTGTTGAAAAAGATGAGAAAGCCGAACAAATTTTAGAGATATTACCCGGAGCAAACTGCGGAGCCTGCGGTTATCCCGGCTGTAGCGGTTATGCGTCTGCCCTCTCCAAAAGGGAGGCTCCCAACGGACTTTGTTCTCCCGGCGGACCAAAGACTTCTGCCCTTGTTGCCACTATTTTAGGGATAGAGGACGAAGGAGTAGGGGAGCGGATGGTTGCCTATGTCCATTGCAGAGGAAACAACGAACTGACTCAAAGGAATTTTAAATATGATGGGATAGAGGAGTGCAGCGGTGCTTATATGCTTTTTAAAGGTGAGAGCAGCTGTAAATACGGATGTTTACATTTGGGTTCCTGTATCCAAGTTTGTCCTACGGATGCAATCTACCGTGATGAGAAGGGAAATGTAACTGTTGAACCCGATAAATGTATAGGATGTCGAAAATGTACTTTGGTATGTCCCACAAACGTTATTAAGATGATACCTGCCAGAGGATCTCATGCAATTGCATGTAACAGTTTTGACAGTGGTGCATTTGTCAGAAAAGTGTGTGAAGTTGGCTGTATAGGGTGTAAAATTTGTGAACGGAAATTCCCGGATTCCGGTTGTGTTGTCGAGAACTTTTTGGCAACGATAGATTACAGTCGGCCGATGACTCAAATCGCTGATGCAGCGGAAGCTTGTCCCACAAAATGTATAGTTGTTGCTCGGCAATAAAGGGAAAGAATGACGACGATATTGGCTCTGACAAGTCAGCTTCCTCCGGGGACTCCGCCTCAATTACTTGAGCGGGCTCTCAGTGAAGCTTACAAGCCGATTTTAACCTATATTTATAAAAATCCTCGTTTGAAATTTCACCTTCATCTCTCTAAAAGTACCTATGAATGGTTTGAATTAAATCATCCCGAGATGAATATGTTAATTGCCGATTTAGTGAAAAAGGAGCAGTTGGAACTAGTTACAGGAGCCTCGCAGCAGGCTCTTTTGCATCTTTATCCTTCCAAAGACCGCTCGACTCAAATAGAGGAGACCACCACTTTTTTACGAAAACGGTTCGGTAAAAGAGCCCGTACCATTTGGTTTTTCAATCAAATCTGGAACCCTAACTTTGTCTCAACAATGCAAATGGGAACCGTAGATAGACTCCTAATTTCCCCATACAACCGACTTTTAGACGTTGTAGTCAACCAAGAGCCGTTTAGGATGCAGGATATGGGAAAAATAATAGAGGTTTTCCCCACAAACGATAAAATCGACTCACTCCTAGCTAAAATTGCAGAATCTACAATAACTTATGCTGATTTTGAAAAAGAGATTAAAGCTCTCAATGAGAAAAAAGAAGAGTATCTCACAATAACGATTAATTTAGATTACCTATTACAGGGTACCGCATTAAACAGCAGCTACCCTTCGACAATCACCCTATTTGAGACAATTGTTGACAATCTCTGTTCAGAGGAGAGTGAGTCTGCTTTGTTATCTACAATACCATTCGGTGAGATACAGGAGCGTTCTTATTTAACATATGGGTGGTATGGCCGTGACAGTAGGGTTGTCGATTTAAACTCGTACAACGACACTTTTGTTAAGTACGAAGAGATTAACTTTCTTTATGGAAGAATCCTTCACGGGATTAATATGACTAGGATCTTTAGGAAAAATAAGGATATTAAAAAAAGGGTTGAGTCTCTTTTGCTGAAAGCCAGCGGAGGCGGCGCCTTTGTATTTGACAGCAGTGGAGGATTTTACAGGAGCAGTTACAGAAAACACTCATACCGATACCTAAATGAAGCCTACCGCCTGCTCTCGGTAACCGAAAATATCCCATATCCTCAGATAGCCGATATCGACTTTGACGGTAAGAATGAGGTTCTTTGGCAGGGGCGCAATCTAGATATTGCAATCGATTCCAAGGGAGGATCAATTGCCCAGCTAAATTATCTTCCAAGCGGTTACAACTACCAAGATACATTCAGCGGTTACCAAACAGAAGTTGAAAGACTCTCTATGCACCATTTAATTGACGGAACATTCCAGCGCTCTTTCAGTGACCTATTTTTCCCGTCAAACTATAAATTTGAAAATTTTGCAAAGAGCAATACCGATTCAGTTTACGATGGGTCTTCTCTGATTTATGAGATTATTTTGAGTGAGCAGAATAAAAATGAAATTGTAACAAAATATTTGTATGAGAATCTGCCATTTGGTCTTGGCTTTCTTGAATTAACTAAAAGTTATGCCTTAAAAACAAATACTATAGTAGTAGACTTCTCGCTTACGAACAATTCATCAATAAGGTCCAAAGGGTTGTTTGGTTCGGAGCTAAATCTCTGTGTCGGATTGAAGGGGGTGGAAGAACCCCACCTATATACAGTAGAAAAATCTAAAAACAGAAATTTAGCTTTGGGGAAAAACATCACAAACAACATTAAAAACTTTAGATTTACCGATAATTTAAATAAAACAATTCTCTCTTATGCTTCCGATGCAAGATTTTGCCTACTTAAAGATAATTACAGGGTAGCACTTGAAACGGTAATGGGGATAGAGATATTGTATCAATATACCCAGTTGTTACCGGTTTGGGAATTCTCAATCGACCCTGGGCAGACTCAGAAATGGACTGTTGGTTTTAGAATCGAAAAACGATCAGGAACTTCACAGTCAAGGAAGGGGTAAATGAACTTAGAAAACCAAGACCTCTTTGAGACAATTAAAGAGGAAGCTTTTGATGTCTGGAGGCGTCTTTGACGTCAAAAAATTAGAAAATGAAATAGAGAAACTTGAAAATATAACTTTACAAGAGGGCTTTTGGGGCGATAAAAAAAGAGCCGAAGAGACTTTTTCTAAACTTAACTCTCTCAAGGATAATCTGCTCCCGTGGCAGAAAATAATCGATTTTATAAACGACATCGATGAATTGATACAACTTTATGAAAATCAGGACGATGACGAGATTTCCAAAGAGGTGGATCAACAGATAGCGGAACTTGAAAAAGAGTACAACCCTCTTAAATTAAAAAAACTGCTTTCAGGCAGGTTTGATAAAAACGGTTGCTTTTTATCTGTTCATGCCGGAGCAGGAGGCACAGAAGCCTGTGACTGGGCTCAGATGCTGATGAGGATGTACCTCAGATGGTTTGAACAAAACGATTTCAAAGTTGAAACTATCGACTTGCAGGAGGCCGAAGGGGGGATAAAGTCGGTAACTTTGCAGGTAACAGGAGATTATGCTTACGGTTATCTACAGGGAGAAGCAGGAGTTCACCGGCTGGTTCGGATTTCTCCTTTTGATTCAAATAAAAGGAGACACACCTCTTTTACAAGTGTCTATGCCTCCCCAGTCATAGAAGATGAATTGGTTGTTACTATTGACCCAGGTGATATCAGAATCGATACTTACAGAGCAGGAGGGGCAGGGGGACAGCATGTTAATAAAACAGATTCAGCAGTCAGAATTACACACCTTAAAACAGGAATTGTAGTTGCCTGTCAAAATGAACGTTCCCAACACATGAACAAAGCGGTTGCAATGAAAGTTCTGACAAGCCGCCTTTATGAGTACTACCAAAAAGAGTCAGAAATTGAGCACCAAAAATATGCTCTTGAGAAAAAAGAGATTAGCTGGGGAAATCAAATTCGCTCCTATGTATTTCAGCCTTATACTATGGTTAAAGACCATCGTACCAATGAACAAGTCGGTAATATTCAGGCTGTAATGGATGGAGAGATTTCAGTTTTCATCGAATCGTATCTGAAATGGAAGGCTGCGAGGTAATTATAAGTGAAAATTAAAAGAGCTGTTTTATCAGCTCTCTTTCTATTTTTTAGCGCTGTTTGCATTTTATTTAGCTCACCGGTTAGTATCGGGATTGCCCTATATGACCCGCTTTTGCTAGGTAAAAACTTCTCTGACAAACTCTTCAATATTTTAGACCAATCGCTGATAGATTACCCTCTCTCCGAAGCAATATTAGAAGCAAAATTTACAAAAGAGCAAGAAACAATAAAAATTAAGACTATTTTAGATGATGATGAAGAAGCAGGCAATGATTATTCAGAAAACAGTTTAGAGCTTAAAAAAATAAATATAAGTAACGAACTTATAAAATCAATTATAAACAACGATAATATAGTCTCTAAATTTGTTTTTGATAGAGAAGAGATTGATTTATTGTTACTTTTATCACTAGAGAGCATCGGGAATTTAATTAATCTTAAACTATATATAAGCCCTTATGGATCTTTTAATACAAATAATATCTATTTCAGTGTCGTTGAAAAGGAGAAACTGGAAGAACACCTTGGAGAGAGTGCTCTAGCTGTCTCCAATTATTTAGCTAAGCAATCTTTAGCCCTTTTATATTTTCCCAACAGGGAAGTTGGTTTTACCGTTGAATTAAACGGTTTAAAAAAAGAGTTAAAAGAAAAATATCTGATAATTCCAACCGGTAATTATAATCTTAAGTTTAACGCTTTAGGTTATGAGAGTGAAAATTTCAACTTTATTGTTGATAAGCCAATAGTCGATGAAATTAAAGTATCCTTCAAAAAAGAGGAGAAAAAACCTCTGTTAATTACCAGTTCAGTCGTCGACTTCCCCTTCTCATTATTGGATAATGTAGACTTAAAAACCGATTATCTTTGGATGGAACAAGAAAAACTTTTCAGCATTTATTATGAGCAAGAGGGCGTTTTTCACTCAACAAAAAGTGAAGATTTAATCAATTTGCAATTCAAATCACCACTTCAAGACAGATTTAAGTATGATTTAAACTATTATCAGAAGAGGACATACTCCTCATTGGCAAGAACTTTAATTTTAGCAGCCTTAACGATAGCAACTCAAAGTATTGTCGAAAATTTACCAAATGATAGTGTAAAGCCGTTAATCTATGGTACAAGTTTTTTAACAATCCTTTCTGCCTTTGACACGGCATCTCATTTATTTGATTATTACAAAAAAACAAAGTATAGTTTCTAATGATAAAGATAAGGATTTGTTTATGGTTAAAAGTTTCGCCTCCCGCCTGAAATCTCTTTTTGGAATCAAACAATTAGATGAGCAATTCTTTGAAGATTTAGAACAACTTTTAATTGAGGGAGATTTAGGGGCCAAATTAACATTTGAGTTATCAGATGTTGTACGCCAAGAGGCCAAGAATAATAAAATTACTACATTGTATGATTTGCAGCTCTTAATGAAAAAGCAGCTCGGTTTAAGACTTAATAATTTTGACGTTGTTTTAAAAGAAGATAAAACAAATATTTTTTTAATTCTTGGGGTTAACGGAGTAGGGAAAACTACAACTATTGCCAAATTAGCCCATTATTATAAGAATCAAAATAAAAGTGTTGTTTTAGCCGCCGGTGATACTTTTCGCGCTGCAGCCATAGACCAATTGGATTTACATGCCCAAAGAGTCGGTTGCAGAATCATTAAACACGGGCCAAACAGTGATCCCGCTGCTGTTATTTTTGATGCAATTGAGAGTGCTAAATCAAAAAAAGAGAATCTCATCTTAGCTGATACTGCCGGCAGAATGCATAACAAGGAGCATTTACTCCGACAATTACAAAAGATTGATAAGATAATAACTGCAAAAATTGACAACGATGCAACTTACAATAAATTTTTAGTTTTAGATGCAACTACCGGACAAAACGGACTAAGCCAATCTCACCTTTTTAACCAAGCAATCGGTGTTGATGCCATAATTTTAGCTAAATACGACTCATCTTCAAAGGGAGGTACTTTAATACAGATTGGAGACCAACAAAATATACCGATTGCATTCATTGGAGACGGAGAATCTTACGACAAGTTAGCCCCTTTTAATAAGGAGCATTTTTTAAATGCCTTGGTAGGAATCAGCCAATGAACAAACTCAAAGCAGCTCTAATACTGTTTATGTCTCTCCCGACTCTTTTATTCGGAGCCTATTACCGCTCCAACAGTTTGGCCCAAGAACTGGAAATCATCAGTAAAAGTGCAGCTGTGGGATACCCCTATTACCTGGTTGTTGAAAACAACAACTCAAAACTGTTTAAAGATAACACCCTTATATATGAAAAAGAGATTGATGAGACTAAAGAGGGAAGGGTAGAGAGAGAGATTGACTATCAGAAAGAGAGAACGATTTTAACCTATTGGGAAGATAATTTACCAAAAAAGATAGAGGAATTCAGTAAAGAAAAAACTAAAACAATAAAGTTTACCTATTTAGATGATCAGCTTATTGAAAAAAAAGAGTTCCTAGATGATACATTAGACATAATCATAACCTACTACAGGGGAACTGACGGGTTACTTAACGGTATGAGAATTATCGGATTAAACAGATTACAAACAAACTATCTGTTCAGTGAAATCAACTCTGTCTTTACATTTGGAGAATCTAAGCAGGAAGTTTTTAGCAGGCTGGATTTTTATGAGGGTAATTTAATAGTTCAGCAAATATGGCTGGCAGAAAAGCCCCTTTTAGAAAGCAGTGTAATAAGAGATCAACAGAATAATTTAGTTGTAGAAGAGAGAGAAGACCTCTACTTAAAAAAGAAAATCTATAATCCAAAGGGGCTTTTAATCTCTTTGACAACCAGCTATGGCCAGGAATCGGTAAGCACAAAAATCTATGAATACGATAGCGAAGATCTCCTTATAAAAACAGTTGAACTGATTGAAGAGGCTACCACTAAAAAAATTGAAAGGTATTTTGAAGATCAGGTTCTGGTTAATCAAATAGAGTGGATTGATGATAAGCCGATTAGTTCCACCCGCTTTTTATCAGACGGAACAAGTATAGTCACACTATTTGAAAACGGCAAAGCTTATGTTGATGTTACCTATGCATCCGATGGGAAAAGAGTTTTAAGTTTAGAATACCGGATGGGAAAATAATGATTATCCTTAAACTGGTTGGCAGATACGCATTTTCCAAAACCAATCGCCATCGAAATGTAGTATTGCTCATTATGCTGGCAATTGCCATCGGTTCTTTTGCTCTGATAGTCATGCTCTCATTGATGAACAACCTCCAATCAGGAATTTTAAATCAAATTAAGGCTCTTGAGTCTTTTCATATCCAGCTTTCACCCTTTGAACCTGAAATAGATGAGATAACATCCCTAAAAGAAGTAGAATCCTCTTTTGCCTTTATAACTACCCAATCACTGTTACAGGCACCCTCTTCAAACTGCTCTAAGATTATGAGATTAAGGTTTTTAGACCCTAAAATCTTTGCGACACAAAACCCGTTTATCTCTCAACTGAAAATTTTAGAGGGTTCAATTC
>Ga0265293_10003934_pt1 | contig 26910 bp, 19 predicted proteins | sample Munlanlewell138R_FD_192505 | JGI IMG/M metagenome (GOLD analysis project Ga0265293, IMG submission 192505) | Leachate microbial communities from a municipal landfill in Southern Ontario, Canada - Leachate well 138R | ecosystem: Engineered > Solid waste > Landfill > Unclassified | place: Canada...
CCCGCGCCACGCACTCGTGCATGAACCGGTCGAGGCCCGTGTAGCGCGCCTTGTAGGCCTCGATGAACGCTCCCGCCTCCCGCTGCGGGATACCGAGGGTGCGCGCCAGGCCGAACGCGCCCTGACCGTAGATGATGCCGAAGTTGACCGTCTTGGCCACCCTGCGCTGATCCGACGTGACCTCGCCCAGCGGCACGCCGAACACCTGGGAGGCCACGTAGGCGTGGATGTCGAGCCCGTCGCGGAACGCGCGCGCCAACTCCTCGTCGCCGGAGAAGTGCGCCAGCATGCGCAGCTCCACCTGCGAGTAGTCGGCGCTGATCAACACCTTGCCCTCGGGGGCGCGGAACGCGCGCCTGATCTCGCGGCCGGCCTCCGTGCGCACGGGGATGTTCTGGATGTTCGGCTCGCTGGACGACAAGCGCCCGGTCGCGGCGCCCGTCTGGTGGAACGACGCGTGCAGGCGGCCGGTGGAGGCGGCCAGGTAACCGGGCAGGGGCTGCACGTAGGTGCCGAGCAGCTTCGTGAGCTCGCGGTACTCGAGCAGTAGCTTCGGGAGCGGGTGTTCCGTCTCGGCGGCGAGGCGCTCCAAGACCTCGGCGTCCGTCGAGCGGCCCGTCTTCGTCTTCTTGATGACGGGCAGTCCAAGCCGATCGAAGAGCACCTCGCTTAGCTGCTTCGGCGAGTCGGGGTTGAACTCCGTGCCTGCCGCGGCCATCAGCTCGCCCCGCAGCTCCTCGATGCGCTTGCCCAGCACGTGCGAGTAGCGCTCCAGCAGGCCGGCGTCGAGCTCCACGCCCTGCCGCTCCATGGCGGCCAGGACGCGCACCAGGGGCATCTCGACGGCGTCGAAGAGCCGGCGCGTGTCGTCACCCGCCTGCTCGAGCAGCTCGTTCAGATGTTCGAACAGGCGCCAGGTCACGTCGGCGTCCTCGGCGGCGTACGCGGCCACGTCGACCACCGGCACTTGGGCCATGTTCAGCTGGCCCTTGCCCTTGCCGATCAACTCCGTGATCGGCGTGGTGGTCAGGCCGAGGAACTCGCGCGCGAGCACGTCCATGTTGTTGGTGCGGCGCTCGGGGTGCAGCAGCGCGGCCGCCACCATGGTGTCGAACAGTGGCCCCGCCAGTTCGATGCCGGCGCGCGCCAACACGTTGATGTCGTACTTGAGGTTCTGCCCGACCTTCAGGGTCCCGGGGTCCTCGAGTACGGGCCTGAGGACCCTGGCGGCGGCGAGCGGGTCGAGCCCGTCGCTGCCCTCGGCCGTCCTTACCGGAACGTAGTAGCCCTCGCCGGCCCCGAAGCTGAAGGCGTAACCCACCACGTCGGCGTCCACCGCCTGCAAGGAGGTCGTCTCGGTGTCGAGCGCGAACGCCTCCTGCTGGGACAGCCTGGTCGCGAGGGTCTCCAACTCGCCGAGGTCGCTCACCAGGTGATGCCGCGTGCCGGCGGGCTTGAGGGCGGTGGCAGCAGCGGGCCCGGGTCCGGCGGCTGTGGGGGCCGCGGCAGTGGCCGGACCGCCGATGCCCGCCGCCTGGTCGGCGAGCGTGCGGAACCCGAGCTCCTCGAAGAGCGTCCGCAGCCGCCCACCATCCGGTGCTTCGTAGGCGCAGGCGTCGAGCTCGAACTCCAGGGGCACGTCGCGGTCCAGTGTCACGAGGCGCCGGGTCAGGTCCATCTGCGAGGCGTGCTCGAGGAGGTTCTCCCGGAGCTTCGGCGTCAGCTCGTCGGCGTTGGCTACGACCGCCTCGGCAGTGCCGTACTCGCGGATGAGCTTGGCGGCCGTCTTGACGCCCACGCCCTTGGCGCCGGGGATGTTGTCGGTGGAGTCGCCTACCAGCGTCTGGATCTCGACCGCCTGCTCGGGCGCGTACCCCTTCTCGGCGCGAAGCAGCTCGTCGTCTAACAGGTCACCCTTCGACGGGTCCCACAGCTTGACCTTGTGCGACAGGACCTGGTGGAGGTCCTTGTCCTTGCTGCCGATCCGCAGCTCGACCTCCTCGCCCTTCAGGCGCTCCGCGATGGTGGCGATGAGGTCGTCGGCCTCGTACCCCTCCAGCTCGAAGACCGGCACGCCGAAGGCCTCTATCACCTCGCGGATCCGCTCGTACTGCACTTGCAGGTCCTCGGGCGAGCGCTCGCGGTTGGCCTTGTACTCCGGGTACCAGCCCTTGCGGAGCGTGGTCGAGTCGCTCACGTCGAAGGCCACCGCCAGGTAGTCGGGGTGCTCGTTGCGGATGATGTTGAGGAGCATCTGCGTGAAGACGTACACAGCCTTGACGGGCTCGCCGGCCGGGCTCGTGAGGTCGCGGAACGGCGCGTAGTAGGCGCGGAACAGCTGCGCGTGGCCGTCGATTAGGTAGAAGGTCTTCATTCGGGGGACCCTTCGCTGGTGAACTCTTTTCCGATGACCGGTGGTTTGCGGTCAGTGTCCTAGGCGGTCGGTGTCCTGGGCGCCCAGTAGTTTAAGGCGTATTGGCGGCCCACCGGTTCGTGGCGTCCTGGCGCTCTGCTGGCTCTCGGCGCCCTGGCTGCTCGCCGGCTCGCGCCGGCTCTCGGCGCCCTGGCTGCTCGCGGGCTCGCGGTGCCCTTTCCGTCCGGTGGCCGCTGCTGGGCCCGCGCCCTTCATGTGGCTCCGCGTGACCGGATACCATCGAAGCATAGCTGTCCGTCAGGAGGCGTCGTGGATTTCGAGAAACTAGGAGTCTTCTACCTGGGCAGGGAGGTCGAGCCCGACACCATGCAGCCCACTGACCAGGCGCTGCTGTACGACTCGGGCGACCTGACCACGCACGCGGTGGTCGTCGGCATGACCGGCAGCGGCAAGACGGGCCTGGGGGTCGGCCTCATCGAGGAAGCCGCGATCGACGGCATCCCCGTCCTCGCCATCGATCCCAAGGGGGACCTCACCAACCTGGCCCTCACGTTCCCGGACCTCGCGCCCGGCGATTTCGAGCCCTGGGTCAACGCGCGCGAGGCCGAGCGGCAGGGCATGAGCGTGACCGAGTACGCGGCGCAACAGGCTAGGCAGTGGCGCGAGGGGTTGGCCGCCTGGGGCCAGGACGGTGCGAGGATCGAGCGCCTGCGCGCCGCCGCCGAGGTGGCCGTCTACACTCCCGGCTCGAGCGCGGGCCGGGGCATCTCTGTTTTGCGCTCGTTCGCGGCGCCACCCCAAGCAGTGCTGGACGACGCCGACCTCGTGCGCGACCGCCTCGAGGCCACCGTCACGAGCCTTCTGACCCTCATGGGGCTCGGGGTGGACCCTCTCAGCCGCGAGAGCATCCTCCTCGCCAACATCCTGGAACACGCCTGGCGGGCAGGCGAGGACCTGAGCGTCGCGTCACTCATCGCCGCGGTGCAGCAACCGCCGTTCAAGAGATTCGGCGTCATGGACCTCGAGACGGTCTTCCCGGCCAAGGACCGCCTGAAGCTCGCGCTCGGCCTCAACAACCTACTGGCGGCGCCGTCGTTCGAGGCCTGGATGAGGGGCGAAGCGCTCGACGTGCAGAGCCTGCTCCACGAGCCCTCGGGCAAGGCGCGGGTCGCCGTGGTGTCGATCGCGCACCTCTCCGACGCCGAGCGCATGTTCTTCGTCACGCTGCTCCTGTCCGAGGTGGTGGCGTGGACGCGGTCGCAGTCGGGCACTTCCAGCCTGCGGGCGCTCGTCTACATCGACGAGCTCTACGGCTTCCTACCCCCGGTGGCGGAGCCGCCCTCGAAAAAGCCGCTGCTGACGCTCCTCAAGCAAGCGCGCGCGTTCGGTGTCGGCCTCGCGCTGACCACGCAGAACCCGGTCGACCTGGACTACAAGGCGCTGTCCAACGCGGGCACGTGGCTGATCGGGCGCCTGCAGACCGAGCGCGACAAGCAGCGCCTCGCCGAGGGCCTGAACGCCGCCACGGCCGGGACGCTGAGGGTGCAAGACCTTACCGAGCAGATCGGTCGGCTGCCCAAGCGCACGTTCTTGCGCCACAACGTGCACGACAAACGCCCCACCATCTTCCAGACGCGCTGGGCGCTCTCCTACCTGGCGGGGCCGCTCACGCGCGACCAGATCCGGCGCCTCGACGCGGCCCAACCGCCGCAGCCCCAGGAGTCGGCCGCGGCCTCCATGGAGTCCGCGGCAGCGGTGGGCCCGGCCGGAGTGGGCCATGCCGCCGTGGGTCCGGCCGCCGTAGACCCGGCGGCGCCGAACCCGGCCGTAGAGACGGACGCCCGGCCGTTCCTGCCCCCACACGTGCCGCAGGCATTCCTCCCGGCGCGAGTGACCACCGGCGCGCGCTACTTCCCCATGGTGCTGGGAGTGGCTGACGTCCACTACGACTCGAAGACCTACGGACTGAGCCTGGACCGGCGCGTGGCGCGCCTGACTGAGATCCGCGAGGGGATGGTGCCCGTCGACTTCTCCGAGGGCGACGAGGCCGACGTCGACCTCGCCACTCTAAGCACCGAGCCCCAGGCCGGGGTGACGTTCACCGCCCTGCCCGACACGGACACGGGCGCAGCAGCCATCAAGGGTTGGAACGAGAACTTCGCGCGCTGGCTGCGGGTAGACGGCGCCCTCACCCTGCTCCGGAACAAGGAACTGAAGTTGGTAGCGGCGCTGGGCGAGAGCGAGCAGAGCTTCCGGCTCCGCTGCTCGCAAGCCCTCCGAGAGCGGCGCGACGCCGCCATCGACAAGGTCCGCAAGCGTTACGACTCCAAGCTCAACACGCTGTCGCGGCGCCTCCTTGCCAGGCAGCAGGCCGTGGAGCGCGAGAGTCAGTTGGCCCAGACCCGCGGCATCGACACGGCCGTCTCGATCGGCTCCGCCGTCCTGGGCGCGTTCATGGGCCGCAAGGGCAGCTCGCTGACCCGGGTCTCCTCGGCCGTCAAGAAGAGCGCCCGCATGACCCAGGGGCAGAGCGGCGTGTCGCGCGCGAAGGAGTCGCTCGCTCAGACCGAGGCGGAGATGGCCGCGCTCAACGCCGAGTTCGAGCAGGAACTGGCCGCCCTGAGCAGCAGCACCGTGCTCGCCGAGGAGATCGAGTTAGGTAGCGTGACGATAAGTCCCACGTCGCGCGACGTCGCCGTGCGGTTCTTGGGTGTGGCCTGGGTGCCCTTCCTGCAGGGGGCGGACGGGCGTTGGAGCGTGCGGGCCTGAGGCGCCGGAACGTGAGGGCAAGAGACGCCGAGGCGCGCGGACCCAAGGCGCGAGGACTACACCGCCTTATGGCCTGTCGTCACCGCTCGCTCGATCACTGGCCCACGTCTGCGGCCTCGAAGGCCTCGGGCGCGGGCAGGCCCCTGAAGTTCCAGTGGCCGTCCCGGCGTGGGGGCCAGATGACCGCCGTGGCGCGGCCGGCGATGGCCATGGAGTCGACCGGGCCGAAGTAACGCGAGTCCTCCGAGCCGTTCATGGAGCGGTTGTCGCCCATCACGAAGTACTTGCCCGCGGGCACGACCATGTCTAGGACGACGGGCGTGCCCTCGGCGACACCGTCGGGCACGGCGATGTTGTTGATCACGTTGCCGTAGAAGAGCTGCACGCGCGGGTCGTCGACGTTCACGCTGGTGGGCGCGAAGCCGCCCATGGGGAGGATGGGGACGGAGTTCCCCTTCGGGGTGACCTCGAAGCCCATGACCATGGCGGCCACCTTGCCGTCCCTGACCACCACCACGGGAAAGTCCACGGGGGCGGGGCGCACCGTGCCCGCATCGGTGATGAAGCTCTGGTCGATGGCCACGTCGTTCACGTACACCTGGCCGCGCTCGATGCGCAGGCGATCACCTGGTACGGCCACCACTCGCTTGATGAAGAAGTTGCGCTTGCCCGACTCCAGGGCCGTGGGCGCGTTGGCCGGTTCGCGCAGGACGACCACGACCCCGCGTTGGTAGGGCCCCAGCACGCCGGCGCGGCGCAGCCACGTGTCGTACTTCGGGATGAACACGCGGTCGCCCGTGAGAAGAGCCTGCAGGAGGCTCCCCCGCCCCGTGCCCCCGTTCAGGTTCGGTTCCATCGAGGTCCCGACGACGCCGACCGTGGTGAACAAGAAGGTGACCACGAGGAAGGCGATGACCAGGGCTTCCGCGTAGCCGCGTACCTCGCGCCAGAAGCGTTGCTGGAAGGTCGGTGGCGCGGTGGTCGGCATGGTGCCGCCGCCGCGACCACGCTGCAGGCGTGCTCGTGCCGCCTGGCGCGATGAGTCCGGGCTTTTCGGGTCGGATTTCGTCATGACGGCCTAGCCTACCGCGAACGACGGCCGCCACTGTACAATCATGTCTCCCGAGCACACTGGGGGACCTTCGAAGGGGCGCGCCCGCGCCCGTGGTGGTCACCTACGGTTGCCGCTCGAAAGGATCCGCATGTTCCAACGCTCCGTTGCCCTTCTGGTTCTGTTACTTCTACCCACCGCCCTGTCCGAACGCCCGCTCGTGGTCCCCAACTACTACCTCTCCCAGGTACCCCGCCTCGAGATCGGCGTGCCCGTCTCCGGCGTTCTGAGCGAGTCGGACGGTCAGAACTACAAGGACGGCTCGCACGTCGACCTCTACCAGTTCGACGGCGTGGAAGGAACCTCGCTGACGCTGCGACTCGACAGTGACGACTTCGACACTTACCTGAGCGTGTTCGACCCCAGCGGCTACCTGCTGGTCTCCAACGACGACTCCGACGTTTACGGCAGCGCCTACTACTCCTCCAGCGTGGGGCTGCACGTCGACGTCCCCGGCCGTTACACCGTCGTGGTGAGCGGTTACTCGCAGTACGACCTGGGCGCCTACCAGCTCACGCTCCTGGGAGGCGGGCTCCTGACGTCCGCCGCAGAGCCGATCGACGTTCCCGGCTCGGTGAGCGGCGAGTTGCTGCCCACCGACCCGCCCGTGCCGGGCGGCTGGGCCATGGCGGCACCGAGCAAGGCCTACCGTTTCAGTCTCGCCGACACCACGGTGCTGCGCATCGACGCCGAGTCGACCGACTTCGACACGTACCTGTACCTGTTCGACGGTTCCGGCTCCATGGTGGCTGAGAACGACGATGCCGACTACAGCGAGGCGAGCGATTACGCCACGAACTCGACCATCCTGGCGTTGCTGCAGCCCGGCGACTACGTCGTCTACTTGAGCAGCTGGAGCGCCGAGGGGGTCGGCGCGTTCGAACTCGCCATCCGTGAGTACGTGCCCAGGCCCTGACCGGCTGACTGGGGAGCACGCGGCTAAAGGCACCGAGCGGCTAACATGGCGTACGCCCATGGCAGTCGATACCACCGCCCACTCGCTCTTCGACTCGCCCGCGACGGAGCCATTGGCCGCTCGGATGCGGCCCCGGACCCTGACCGAGTTCATAGGTCAGGGTCACATCATCGGGCCGGGCCGGCTGCTCAGGCGCGCCATCGAGGCCGACCAGCTATCCTCGCTCATCTTCTACGGCCCGCCGGGGACGGGTAAGACGACCCTCGCCCGCGTCATCGCGAACTCCACCAAGGCACGCTTCACGGCCATAAACGCCGTGCTGTCGGGGGTCAAGGAGATCCGCGAGGCGGTGGCGGCGGCCCAGGCGTCGCGGCGGGCCGGCGTCAAGACGATCCTGTTCGTCGACGAGGTTCACCGTTTCAACAAGGCGCAACAAGACGCCCTACTCCCCTGGGTCGAGAACGGCACCGTGGTGCTCGTGGGTGCTACCACCGAGAACCCGTTCTTCGAGGTGAACAAGGCCCTCGTGAGCCGCAGTCGCGTGTTCCAGCTCCTGCCCCTGGGCGAGGACGACCTGCGCGCCGTGGTGCGGCAGACGCTGGCCGACGAGGAGCGCGGGTACGGCGGCCGCCGGGTGGCGATCGACGACGACGCCCTCGATCACCTCGTCAACGTCGCGAACGGCGACGCGCGCGCACTCCTGAACGCGCTCGAGCTGGCGGTCGAGACGACGCCGCCCGAAGAGGCCTCCGGAGCCGAAGCACGAGCCGGGGTCATCCGCGTGACGAAGGCCGTGGCGGAGGAGTCCATCCAACGCCGCGCGGTCCTCTACGACAAGGAGGGCGACGCCCACTTCGACACGATCAGCGCCTTCATCAAGAGCGTGCGCGGCTCCGACCCCGACGCCGCGCTGTACTGGCTGGCCAAGATGGTCTACGCGGGGGAGGACCCGCGCTTCATCTTCCGCCGTCTGCTCGTCCTTGCCAGCGAGGACGTCGGCCTGGCGGACCCGCGGGCCCTGCCGCACACGGCCGCCGCGGCGCAGGCCTACGATTACGTCGGTTTGCCGGAGGGCCGCTACCACCTGGCCCAGGCAACTCTCTACCTGGCCACCGCGCCGAAGTCCAACAGCACGATGGCGTTCTTCGACGCCCTGGCGGTGGTCGAGAGGGAGCGCGAGGGCGAGGTTCCCGTGCACCTGCGTGACGCGAGCCGCGACAAGGAGACCCTCGGACACGGCGCCGGTTACGCCTACCCGCACGCTTACCGCGATCACTGGGTGGCGCAGCAGTACCTCCCCGAGTCGTTGCAGGGCAAGGTCTTCTACGACCCCAGCGAGAGCGGCTTCGAGGGCTCCATCAGGACGGAGGTGGCGCGGCGCCGAGAAGCGCAGTTGGCGGCGATGCTCGAGGCCGAGCCGGCACCCGAGATCCTGACCGTTGCGCCCCGTTCCAGCCAACGGGAGCGCTGGCTAGAACGGGCTGTATCGACGCGGGGCCGGCGGCTCGCTGCGGTTCGCGACGCGCTCTTCGAACTCGTCCCGCTGGCGGCGCATCACGTGGTGCTGGACCCGCGGCCCGGTAGCGGGCTCATCACGTGGGAGGCCGTCCGCCGCACGCCCGAGGGCCAAGTCTGGGCGCTGGAGCCTGACGCGGTTGCCGCTGCCGAGTTGGAGGCCCAGGCCTCCAACCTGCCGGAGTTGGCGCGCCCCGTCGTCTTGCGCTCGCGCCTGGAGGACCTGGACTCAGGCCTGCTGCAGGGCGTGAGGTTCGACGCGGCGCTGGGCCGTGGCCTGCTCTCGGGTGGAATGCCTGGTGGCGCGCCTGGCGACACGCCGAGCTTGGGGGGTCTCTTCACGGTGCTCAACTCGGTGATGGCGCCCGGCGGCGTCCTGGGCCTGGCCGAGGTCGATGCTCGGCGGGCGCAACGACTGAGCGCCCTCGTCGACCTCTCCGACGAGCCGGCCCTGGCGGAGCGCCTGGTGGGGGCCGAGGAGGCCATCTACGAGGACGCCATCCACGAGGACGCCATCCACGAGGAAGCGGTCGGCTCCGGCGAACGCGCGGGACCCGCGGGGGCCGTAGGGACGCGCCTCGGGCCGCGGCCGGACGAGGTCGTCAAGGCCGCGATCACGGCCGGATTCGAGCAAGTGAGGCTGATCACGAGGACGTTCGAGGACGACCGCAGCCTGCCGCGAGAGACGGTCGAGGGCTGGTTCGCCCGCGGCACGGATCGGCCGAGCTATTCGGACCACTTACGCGTGCGACTGAGCGTCGACGAACTGGACGCGGTGAGGTCCGCGTTCTTGCGGCAGCTTCCGGAGCGAACGGTGCGCTGGCGCGCCACCTACTACTTCTTGCGCGCGGTGATGCCGGCGCCCTAGGCGCAAGCCTAGCGCCCTCGCCCGCCCCGACCCGCCTCCTGGTAGGATGTGCGCAACGAGGAGAGCGTGATGGCGCTACGTATGTGCGCGTTCAGGGCGGGGGACTCCTGTGTTACGGTCACCGAGCCTCCCAACGTGCCCCATGAACCAGCTGTAAGCGGTCCCGGGTATGGGCCTACATGGTGCCCGCTTTGACACAAGATGCCATAAAGGCGCTGACCTACCGCTACGCCTTCTTGGTGGGCCTGCTGGAGTTCGCCATCGCGGTGCCGATGCCCGTGCTGGTGCTGCACATGACCGGCCGCGGGCTCGACCTCGCCGTCATCGGGCTCGCCTTCACGCTGCGGGCGGTGCTCGTGGTCCTGCTCGAACTGCCCACCGGCGGCCTGGCAGACGCCATCGGCAGGCGACCCGTCGCCCTGGCCTCTCAGCTCTTCACCATGGCGTCATTCATAGCGCTCCTGTTCGTGACGGGGCCGGCCCTCGCGCTGCTCTACGCCCTGCTCCAGGGCATCGGCGCGGCGCTGCACTCTGGCGCGCTGGACGCGTGGTACGTAGACGAGCTCAAACGCCTTGAGGAAGAGGTCGAGCTCGAGCCGCACCTGGCCACGGTCAACGTGTTCCAGGCGGTCGGCATGCTCCTGGGCACCGCGCTCGGCGGCGCCCTGCCCAGCTTGACGGCAGGCCTCGACCTACCCTGGCCCGCGTCCGGGTTCGGGGTTGCGTTGCTCGCCGGGATCGCGCTGCGCGCGCTCGTGTGGCTGCTGACGCTCGTTCTCATGCACGAGCCAATCAAACCGGAGGGGGGCAGCGTCGTCGGTTGGCGCGCCGTTCCCGAGATCCTGATGGACGCCGGGAAACTGACCCGCAGCATCCCCAGCATCCGCTGGTTGTTGCTGGCAGCGGGAGCCAGCGGGCTTGCCATGGTCAGCATCGAGACGTTCTGGCAGCCGATCGCGGCCTTCACGTTCGGCGACGACCCCAGCCGCTCGGTTCCGTTCGCGGTGCTGGGAACGCTCTCCGGCGTAGCCGTGCTCGCCGGCAGCCTGGCCGTCATGCGTTGGGGCAAGCTCTTCCCCGGCGGCAGCGTCGCCCTTGCCGGGGCGAGCACCGTGATCCGAGGCTTGGCGATGTACCTCTTCGCCTCCATGGCGTCCTCGTGGGGCCTCGGGCTAGGGCTGGCCCTCACCTACTTCGCGCTCTCGACCACCAACGTGCCGCATTACGCGCTGCTGCACGACGTCATCCCGTCCTCAAGGCGGTCGTCCATGCTGTCGGTCCACTCGCTCGTGTTCTTCGGCGGCATCGCCATAGCGTCCGGTCCCCTGGGATGGTTGGCCACGCAGCTAGGGCCGCGCCTGGCGCTCTCCATAGCGGCGGCACTCACGATCATGAGCGCCTTCGCGTACGTGAGGGTCGCTCGGGTCCACCCTCGGTCTCGGCGCAAGAGCACGCTGGTTGAGGGCCAGGAAGTGGCGGCGCTGGCGGCAATGACCTCCCCGGTGGGCGGCCCCGAAGGGGCCTTCGAGGCGGGCGCCCGCGAACAGCTTCTCGAGTGAGGGCTGCTAAGCTGCGCGCTTAGGTGGCGAGCATGGCGGAAGACCCCTTGGAGCGGCTGAGGCTCGCCTACGCCGCCTACAAGCTCAAGGACGAACCGCGCGCCGGCTGGGTCATGCACGGCGTCAGCCTGCCGGAGTCGGTCGCCGCCCACTCATGGGGCACCGCGTACCTCTGCCTCCTGTTCGCCGCAGGCGCGGGTGTCGACGTGGGCAGGGCGGTAGCCATCGCGTTGCTTCATGACGTCGCCGAGGCCAGCACCGGCGACTTCGTGGCGCGCCTCGAGGCGAGGGACCGGCCGGTCGGCGCCGCCGAAAAGGCACGGCTCGAGCGCGAGGCGATCGACGAGCTCCTGCCGGCCGACCTCCCGGAGACCCGCGAGTTGTGGCAGGCGTACGAGGATCGCGCCGACGCCGCCGCTCGCTTCGTAAGGGACATGAACCTGATCGACATGTGCCTGGAGGCCCTGCGCTACGAGCGCGAGGGCCGCTACGACCCCAGCGTCTACGTGCCCTCCAGCGGCGGACACCGTCACCTCGACGAGTTCTTCCATAGCGCCGCCTGGCGCCTGGAGAGCGACGTCGCCAAGCGGCTGTTCCGCGCCATCAAGTCCGACTACGACGAGGCGAAGGCGGCCCGATAGGTGTAGCCGGCGCGCCGGTGGGGGCTCCTCGATACCGAGAGAGCGCGCCTCCGCTAGGCTGGGGGCATGGAGATCCTCATCCTTCCCACGGCCGCCCACGCCGAGCGCCTGGCGGCTCGCATCGTCGCGGATAGACTCAAAGCCAAGCCCGACCTGGTGTTGGGCTGCGCCACGGGCCGCACCATGGAGGGCATCTACACCGAACTGGTGCGCATCTCCAAGGCCGAGAAGCTCGATTACTCGGCGGCTCACACCTTCAACCTGGACGAGTACGTGGGCCTCCACCCGGCCGACCCGCGCTCCTACCATCACTACATGGAGGAGAAGCTCTTCGCGCACGTCAACCTGCCGCGCGACCAGACGCACCTGCCCAACGGCGTGGCTACCGACCTCGCCGCCGAGGCCGCCAGCTACGAGCGGCGCATAAAGGCCGCGGGAGGCATCGACCTGCAACTGCTCGGGTTGGGGAACACGGGCCACATCGGCTTCAACGAGCCGCTCTCCTCCCTGATGTCCAGAACGCGCGAGAAGGCCCTGACGCCTCAGACGCGCGAGCAGAACGCCGGCATGTTCGGTGGCGACGCCACCAAGGTGCCGCCCCGGGCCCTGACGATGGGCGTGGGAACCATCCTCGAGGCGAAGGAGGTGATCATGGTGGTCACGGGTGCGAGCAAGGCCCAGGTGCTCGCGACCGCCACCGAGGGCCCGATCACGTCCATGATCAGCGCGACCGCCCTACAACTGCACCCACGCTGTCACGTGCTCACGGACGAGGCGGCGGCCGAGAAGCTTACCGGGCGCGAGCATTACCGCTGGACATTTCACAACGAACCCGACTGGGCGCAATATCAGGACCTCCTGGCGTGAGCCTGTAGGTACATCGTCGACGCCCACGCGGCCTGCACGGCGGTAAGGTGAGTGCAGGCACTATTGACGTGCGTATGGCCCTTCGAGGAGGTCTCATGGAAACCTGGCTCACCACCCTCATCACGCCGACCCCCCAGGCAGGCTTCGAACTCGCCATCAAGATGGCGCGCATGGGCGTCAAGTACACGCAGCCCTCGGCGGAGGTACGCGACAGGCTCCGCGGCGACTACGCCAACGACGCCGATAGCCTGACCTGGGCCTCCCAGGTCATCGCCATCAACTTCCAGACGGTGGCGGCCGCCAACAACCACTGGCGCTGACGGCCGCGGCAGCCGCGAACGTGGCGTGGAGGGCGCGGCCGGGCTGACCGGTCGCTCGCCCGTCACGCCGCCTGCTCGACGCCCTCGAACTGCGACTGGTAGAGGGCGGCGTAGTTCCCGCCCAGCTTCAGCAGCTCGTCATGCGAGCCGCGCTCCACGATGCGGCCCTGCTCCATCACGAGGATCAGGTCGGCGCCGACGATGGTCGACAGCCGGTGAGCGATCACGAACGACGTGCGGTTCCCGCGCAGGGCGGCCATCGCCTGCTGCAGCAACAACTCGGTGCGCGTGTCGACGGAGCTGGTGGCCTCGTCGAGGATGAGGAGCGCCGGGTCTGCCAGGAACGCGCGGGCGATGGTGATGAGCTGCTTCTCGCCGGTGCTGACGGTGCCGCCCTCGTCGTCTATGAGCGTGTCGTAGCCTTCCGGCAGGCTATGAACGAAGCGGTCCACGTAGGTCGCGCGCGCCGCGGCCAGGATCTCTTCCTCGCTGGCGCTTGGCCTGCCATACGCGATGTTGTCGCGGATGGTGCCCTTGAAGAGCCAGGTGTCTTGCAGCACCATGCCCGTCTTGGAGCGGAGTTCGGCGCGGCTCATGGTGGCGATGTCGACGCCATCGAGCGTGATCCTGCCGGAGTCGAGCTCGTAGAAGCGCATGAGAAGGTTGACGAGGGTCGTCTTCCCCGCCCCGGTGGGGCCGACGATGGCGACGGTGCGCCCGGGCTCGGCAGTGAGCGACAGGTCCTCGATGAGTGGTCGATCCGGCTCGTACCGGAACGAGACGTTCTCGAACGTGACGCGGCCGCGCACGGGCGGGGTGAGGCGCTTATCGGCGACGTCGCTTACCTCCTCCTCGGCGTCCAGCAGCTCGAACACGCGCTCCGCCGAGGCCACGCCCGACTGCAGCAGGTTGATCATCGAGGCGATCTGCGTGACCGGCTGGGTGAACTGGCGGGAGTACTGGATGAACGCCTGCACCTCGCCCAGGCTGATGATCCCGCTGGCCACTCGCAGGCCGCCGATGACCGCGACGGCCGCGTAGTTGAGGTTACCGATGAAGCTCGAGGCGGGCATGATCAGGCCGGAGAGGAACTGTGCGCGGAAGGCCGCGTCGAACAGGGCGTCGTTCTCGACTTCGAACGTCGCCTGAACCTCGCGCTGGCGGCCGAAGACCTTGACGAGCGCATGACCCGTGTAGGCCTCCTCGATGGCCGAGTTGAGCGTGCCGGTCCGGCGCCATTGCAGCGTGAACTGCTTGCCGCTGCGCTTCATCACCAGGATCGCGATGAACATCGTGACGGGGATGCTCGCTAGCGCCACCAGCGTGAGGACGGGCGAGATGGTGAGCATCATCACGAGCACCAGCACGACGGTGAGCAGGGCCGTCAGAAACTGACTGAGCGTCTGCTGCAGGCTCTGCGACACGTTGTCGATGTCGTTGGTGACGCGGCTGAGGAGCTCGCCACGGGGTTGCGCGTCGAAGTAGCGCAGGGGCAGGCGGTTGAGCTTCTCCTCCACTCTTCGCCTGAAGCCGAAGACGGTGGCGTTAACGACGTCGTTCAGCAGGTAGCCCTGAACGAACTGCAGGAGCGAGGCCAGGACGTAGATGCCCATGACGATGAGCAGCACGCGGCCCACCGCCTGAAAGTCGACGCCGACGCCCGGAACGAGGTCGATGCCGCTCAGGAGGTCGGCCACCTTCCCCTGCCCGGCGGCTCGCGCGGAGGCGATGGCCTGCTCCTTGGTCATGCCCGCCGGGAACATCTTGCCGATCAGCCCGCCGAAGATCAGGTCGGTGGCATGGCCCAGGATGCGCGGCCCGACCGACATCAGCGTCACCGACATCACGGCCGCCGCTATCAATAGTCCGAGCTTGAGTCTGTGCGGTGCGAGGTTCGAGAGGAGCCGGCGCAAGGACGGCCCGAAGTTGCTGGCCTTCTGCACCGCGGCGGCGCCGCCCATCGGGCCGCGCATGCCGCCCCCGACGCGTTCGGTCGACTTCATGACCTTGGGCGTCTTGCCCTCGTTGCCGGTGCCCTGCGGCGGCTCGGCTCCTCGCTTCTCGCGGTCTTCGCCCCGGCTCATGCCGCCACCTGCGACTGCGAGGCGACTATCTCTTGGTAGGTGGGTGAGGTGACGAGCAACTCGTCGTGGGTGCCGATCCCGACCACCTTGCCGTCTTCCAGGACGACTATCCGGTCGGCGTTCTGGATGGTGGCCACGCGCTGCGCCACGACGAGCACGGCGGCTTCACGCGTGACGGGCTCCAGGGCGCGCCTGAGGCGCGCGTCGGTGGCGACGTCGAGCGCGGAGAAGGCGTCGTCGAAGACGTAGATGCCGGGCCGCCTCACTAGCGCCCGGGCGATTGCCAGGCGCTGTCGCTGGCCGCCGGAGACGTTGGTGCCGCCTTGCGCGATGCTCGACTCCAAGCCGTCCGGCATGGCGCTCACGAAGGCCTTCGCCTGGGCTATCTCCAGCGCCCGCCAGAGATCGGCGTCGGTCGCGTCCGGGTCGCCGTAGCGGAGGTTGCTCGCCACGGTGCCAGTGAACAGGTAAGCCTTCTGCGGCACGAGCCCGATGCGCTCCCAGAGCGCCTCGGGTTCGTATTCGCGCACGTCGATCCCATCGACCAGCACGGCGCCACCGGTGACGTCGAAGAGGCGCGGCACCAAGCTCACGAGGGTAGTCTTCCCCGCGCCGGTCGAACCGACGACGGCGACGGTCTCGCCCGGACCCACGCTGAAGCTCACGTCCTCGAGGACCGGGTGGCTGGCACCCGGGTAGCTGAAGGTCGCCGACCTGAACTCGAGGGTGCCGGCGTATGCCGTGGGCACCACGGCGCCGCGGCCGGGCGGTTTCACGCTGGGCGGCGTCTCGAGCACCTCGCCGATACGGCCCGCGGAGACGGTGGCGCGCGGCAGCAGCATGAGGAGCATGACCGACATGAGCAGGGCCATGAGTATCTGTAGCAAGTAGCTGAGGTAGGCGGTCATGGAGCCGATCTGCATGAGGCCGGCGTCGACCCGCAGGCCCCCGAACCAGATGACCGCCACCGTGGAAGCGTTGAGTACCAGCATGACCACCGGGAAGAGCGCCGCCATCCAGCGCCCGACGTACAAGGTCACGTCGGTGAGTTCAGCGTTCGCCTGCTCGAAGCGCTCCTCCTCGTAGGTCTCGCGAACGAAGGCACGGATGACGCGGATGCCGCCGATCTGCTCGCGCATGACCTGGTTGACCTTGTCGATGCGCTTCTGCATCTTGCGGAAGCCCGGCAGCATGCGCCACAAGATGACCGTGACCACGGCGAGCAATACCGGCACCGCGGCGGCCACGAGCCACGACAGGCCGACGTCCTCGCGGATGGCCATGATGATGCCGCCGACCATCATGATCGGGGAGGTGACGATCATGGCGAAGCTCATGAAGAGCAGTGTCTGCACTTGCAGCACGTCGTTGGTGGTGCGCGTGAGGAGCGACGGCGCCCCGAACTGACTGAGTTCGCGGGCCGAGAACTCGCCCACGTGCTTGAACACGCCCGAGCGAACGTCTCGTCCGAAGCGCATGGCGGTGCGGGCCGAGAAGTAGACGGCGATGACGGTCGCGATCACCTGCACGAGCGACACGGCGAGCATGTAGGCGCCCCGGCCCATGATGTAGGCGGTGTCGCCGCGGACGATGCCCTTGTCGATGATGTCGGCGTTGATGCTCGGCAGTAGCAGCGTCCCGATGGTGGCGACGAACTGCAGCCCGACGATGAGCCAGACCGTGCCCAGATATGGCCTCAAGTAGCGCGAGATGAGCTTGAGAAGCATCCGTCAACCTTCCTTCGGGGAGATCAGAGCGCCTTCGAGGCAGAACCGCACCAGCTCCGCGGCACTGGAGCCTTCCTCCGGCGCCGCGTGCGGCATGCGGCTCGCGAACAAGAGGGTGGTGAACAACTGAGCGAGGCGCCGGGGCGTGACGCGCAGCTCGGCGGCGTGGGGCGCCGCGACCGCCGCGACCGCTGCCGCCACGGCGCCTAGCCACTCGCGCATGTACGAGGGTGCACGGAAGGCCACCGGTCCGCCCTTGACGGCGAGCCCGTGCAGGGCCACGGCCAGCGAGTGCACCTCGGCGAGGCGCGGCAGCACCTTCTGTGCGACCGCCAAGAGCTTCTCCTCGAGCGTGCCCTGCTCGGGCAGTTGGCTCAGGGAGGCCCTCAGCGGCTCGGGATCGAGGCGTGCCTGGATGGCCGCGAGAAGCAAGGACCGCTTGTCGTCGAAGACGTTGAAAAGCGTGCCCTCGGCAACGCCGGCCGCTTCGGCAAGTTCGCGTGTAGTGACGTCCGCGCCGCGCGTCATCAGCAGGGGGGTGATCGCATCGATGATCTTGGTGCGGCGGGCCTCGCGATCGAGGGGGGTGGCGCGGCGGGGTTTACTCACCGGCGAAGTCTATATGAGTGAGCGCTCACTCGTCAAGCTGCGGCCAGTGGCCGGACACACGCCCTGCCCTGCGGGCGCCGCACTAGCGCCGCCAACCCTGGCGAGCGCTGCTTACCCGCGTCCCCTGAGCGGGCGTCACACCAGCTCCACTAGCGCCAACTAGTCCCGCTCTTGCTCGCGTCCCTTGGCGGCGGCGACGGCCAGCGCCAGCGCGGCGCCGGCGCCGGCGATCATCACGACGGCCAGAACGGTGAAGGCAACGCGCGACGGTGACGGCTCTCCGAGGGCCGCGGCCAACGCGAAGACGCACCCAATCAGGGCCAAGAACACCGCGACCAAGATCCGTCCGTTGCTGGGTTTCAGCTCCGACTTCGACTCCATCCGCCGATATTAATCCCTTGACGGTCCTTCACGGTCCTTCAACGGTCCTTGACGGTCCGCCCGAGTCAGGCGGTCCGACGGTACCCGACCCTCAGTCGTGTACGGCGGCAGGCACCTGACCCGCCGGGGCGTTGCTCTTGCGCAGCGCCACCTCGGGCACGAACCACGTGACCAACCAGCCGATAAGCACGATGAAGACGGCGAACCGGTAGACGCGCGTGATGGCCCCCGCGAAGGAGGCGCGGATGCCCCTCTCGACCTCGGCGACAAGCGTTCGTTCTTGCGCCTTCATCTCGGCCTGGAGCTCCGTGAGCAGCGCGGCCTTGGCCTGCGGGTCGCCCTTCGCCGCCTCGTAGCCGGCCGTTATCGCCATCTGCGCCTGCGGCGGGAGGTCCATGGCGCCGAGTTGTGCCGCCAGCGCCCCGTCGTCTTCCCCGTTCACCGCCGCCGCCAGCGCGTCGAATCGCTGGTCGAAGGCCTTCCCGATCTCGGCGGCCACGGCGTCGGCGGCACCACCCGGCGCGCCGCCACTCGGGTGGGCCGTCCCAGGCGGGCCCAGGCCCGGCGGGGTATTGGCCGCGAAGTTCGCCGCCAGGGTAGTTGCCAGCACCGTGCCGAGAAGCGCGGTCCCCAGCGCGCCGCCTATCTGCCGGAAGAACTGCACCGCGCTGGTGGCTTGCCCGACCTTGCGCACGTCCACCGCGTTCTGCACGGCCAGCGTGTAGAGGGGCAGCGTGGGGCCCAGGCCCAGGCCGGCGATGGCCATGTACAGCGCGACGCGCGAGAAGGGCACATCGGGGCCCATGCGCGAGAGCAGGAACACGCCGATCATCAAGATGAAGTCGCCTACGAGCAGGAGCCGCCGGTAGTGACCGAGGCGCGACACGAGCTGCCCGGAGACGATCGAGCCGAACACCACGCCCAGGGACAGGGGCACCAGGCTCAGGCCCGCCCTGGTCGCCGACACTCCGACCACGTTCACCATGAACAGCGGGAGGAATGCGACGATGCTCAGAAACGCCGCGCCCATGAAGAACCCGGCCAGGTTTGAGACGCTGAACACCTTGTTGCGGAACAGCCCGAGGTCGAGGATGGGGTTCTCGGCGTGCAGCGACCTGATCACGAACAGGACCAGCACGCCCACGCCCCCCGCTAGCAGCAAGATGGTGATTGGCGCCCCCCAAGGGTAGGCCGTCTTGTCGAGCTGCAGGCCAAGCACGACGGGAACGAGGCCGGCGATCAGCAGCACCGCAGACAGGGCGTCCAGATGCCCCTTCTCTCCCTGCGGCACGAGGGCCGGCATGCGCGTGATGATGAAGGCGAGCGCGAGGATGCCGAAGGGAAGGTTGACGTAGAACACCCACCGCCATCCGGCTATCCCCGGGATGATGGCGCCGCCGTGGTCCGTGAGCAACCCACCCACCAGCGGTCCTATCACGCTCGAGATGCCGAAGACCCCGCCCGTCAGTCCCTGGTACTTGCCTCGCTCGGCGGGCGGGAAGAGGTCGGCGATGATGATGAACGCCAGGCCCATCAGCCCGGCCGCACCGAGGCCCTGGATGGCGCGGAAGACGATGAGTTGGTTCATGCCGTCGCCCAGGATCGGCAGCCTCCCGAACTCGCCCGAGATGCCGCTAAGGAACGACCCGGCCAGGAACACGCTGACAGCCCACAGCTCGATCGCCCTGCGGCTATACATGTCGGCGAGCTTGCCGTAGATGGGCACCAACACGGTCGAGGCGACCAGGTAGGCGGTGAACACCCAGGCGTAGCGGTCCAGGCCGCCCAAGTCCTCCACGATCTTGGGCAGCGCCGTGGCCACGATCGTCTGATCGAGCGCCGCCAAGAACATGGCCAGCAGTATGCCGATGAGCGTGAAGGTGCGGTCGCGGTCGGTTAGCGGCGTCACCAGCGCGTCTCTGCTTCGGCCGCTCGGACTACTCGTTGGTGCAGGGAATCGGGCACGGGCAGAATGGTAAGGCCCCCACATCCCGCCTGTCGGTACCAGTCGGCACAGGCTCCTCGGGGGCGGACCGGCGCCCGGGCGTCGGCCGGCTACGTAGGATGAGGGGAGTCGCACCGCGGTTGCACCAAGGGAGGACCCGATGCAAGGAACACCCGCTCATCGCGCCATGCTGCAAGTCGCGCTCGAGGAGGCCCGCAAGGGGCTGGCGGAGGGCGGCGTCCCGATCGGCGCCGCTCTGTTCCGGTCCGACGGCACCCTGCTCGGGCGTGGCCACAACCGCCGCGTTCAGGACGGAGACCCCAGTAGCCACGGCGAAACGGACGCATTTCGCAACGCGGGCCGCCAACCGAGCTACAAGGACACCATCATGGTCACCACACTCGAGCCGTGCTGGTACTGCAGCGGGCTCGTCAAACAGTTCGGGATCCCGACGGTGGTCGTGGGGGAATCGCGGAACTTCCGAGGCGGGGCGGACTGGCTCCGCGAGGGCGGCGTCACGGTCGTCGACCTCGACGATCCGGAATGCGTGAAGCTCATGGCCGACTTCATCGCCGCACGGCCGGACCTGTGGAACGAGGACATCGGCGAGGGTTAGAGCCGTCAGGCACGCCAAGACGAGGCCCGGCTGCCCGTAGGCGCATGCCCGAGCGTGAGCAGGGCGTCGCGAGGTTCAGGCACCACTACGGTCCACGAGAGGCTCGGCGGCGCCAGTCCCCACCTGCCTGACGATGAGATAGCCCCCGAGGAGCGGCCCGAGGATGAACAGGCTGTAGAACGTGATCAGCCGCCACGCGAACACCGCTGCCGGCCCGGCCTCCCCGCTCCCGTGGCCGACGAGGAACCAGCTCAGGACTACTTCGAAGAAGCCGCTTCCGCCGGGCGTGGGCACGAAGGTGCTCATCACGACCGCCACCGTCTGACCCGCCAGCGCGAGCCATACTCCGAGGCTCACCCCCAGCCCGCGCAGCAGGAAGTACAGCACCATGAAGTAAGCGGCCCACGCGCCGGCGGTCAACAACTGGATGAGCGAGTGCTTCCAGAACGGCGCCGCGGCAAAGGTCTGGCTCGCGGCGATGAAGCTATCCGCGAAGCGCATTCCTCCCCGCCGAAAGCGCAGCAGCGGCCCACGCAGCACGTAGCCCAGCAGCGGTCTTAGCCACGCGATCTTGAAGAGCAGCAGGTATGCCAGGGCCACGGTGAGGGCGATCACGATGACTCCAAGCGCTGCCCACAGCGGGGTTCGGGGGTACACACCAAGTGCGTAAAGGGCGATGAGCGACAGCGGCATGGCCCACGAGTGGAAGGTGGTGTCGGCAGCCATGGATCCGAGCGCCGCCCCCCAGGCCTTCGCCCGGTCCATGCCCTGCAAGTCGAGCGTCAACGCCAACCCCGCGATGCTGCCGCTGCCTCCGGGCGTGACGGCCGCGGAGAACATCCCGAGAACGTGCGCCCTGATGGCGTGCCGCGGCCTCAGGCGGTACCCGAGGGACCGACAGATGAACATGAGGCGGGCGGACGCGAACGCGAACGATGTCAGAAGGGCGAGCACCGCGAACACCACGAACTGCGGCGTGAGCTCCCCGAGCTTGAGCAGCGCCTTCAGGCCCCCGACCCTCCAAAGCGCGAACGCCATGCCGGCGCCAGAAAGCGCAAGCGACACGAGCAGGGCGTTCAGCACGGGCCGTTTCATAGGTCGGGTCGAGGCCTCCGATCGGCTGACATGGAGGCGCTCGAAGCGCCCAAGCATAACCGCGAGTCGGCACGACCAGGCGCGGGGGGCCGGGTGGCGTGATGGGCCCCGCCACGAGCTCGGCCACGAGCCCCGCACCGAGTCGTGTCGTGAGGCTGGTCATGCACCCTGTTATGGCCCGGCTCTGACCCCGTCATGAGCCCCGGGGCGTGCCCTTATGCGGTAATCTGCGGCACAACACCGGTATCCGGCGGTTCCCGCCATGGCGGCGGGAAGGCTTCCGCGCCGCCATGGCGGGGGAGCGATTTGAGGAGGTCAGCAGATGTCTCTCGCAGCCACCACCCGCTCTCACAAGCACGTGCTCACGCCGTGGAGCAAGCAGTCCGCGGTCGGAGGCCCGACCTTCGTCCGTGGTGAGGGCTCCTACCTCTACGACGACGAGGGCAAGCGCTATCTCGACCTGTCCGCCGGCCTGGTCTCCACCAACCTCGGGCACGGACACCCTGCCGTCGTCAAGGCCATCCAGGAGCAGGTCGCGAAGATCGCCTACCTCCCCCCTTCCCTCATCAGCGACGTCCGCTCCGAGTTCGGCGAGCTCCTCTCGGAGGTGAGCCCCTGGAGCGAGGGCGCCCGCACGTTCTTCACGACGGGCGGCGGCGAGGCCAACGAGGACGCCATCAAGATGTCGCGCATGATCACCGGGCGGCAGAAGGTGCTGGCGTCCTACCGCTCCTTCCACGGCTCCGCGCCGGGGGCCGGGAGCCTCACGGGTGAGGACCGCCGCTGGGCGAACGAACCCGGCCTGCCCGGCATAGTCCACTTCTTCGCGCCGTACCCGTACCGCAGCCCCTTCTTCACCGAGGATCCGAAGGTCGAGACGGAGCGCGCGCTCGAGCATCTGGAGCAAGTCATCACCTTCGAGGGCGGCAAGAACATCGCGGCTCTCCTCATCGAGCCGGTGGTGGGCTCCAACGGCGTGATCGTCTACCCCGAGGGTTACCTCGCCGGCCTGCGCGAGATCACCGCCAAGCATGGGATCTTCCTCATCTTCGACGAGGTCATGACCGGCTTCGGGCGCGTGGGAGACCGCTTCGCGGCCACCAGGTTCGGTGTGACCCCGGACATGATCACGTTCGCCAAGGGCTCGTCCTCGGCCTACATCCCTCTGGGCGGCGTCATGGTTCGCGAGGAGCTCGCGAAGCACTTCGACGACAAGGCCCTGATGTGCGGCCACACGTACGCCGGCCACCCCATGGCCATGGCCGCGGGTCTCGCCACCGTCACGACCCTCAAGAAGGAGGGCCTTTTCGAGCGGGCGCGCCAGATCGACCCCTGGCTCAAGGAGGGCCTCACCGCCCTCAAGGACAAGTACGAGTTCATCGGCGACGTGCGCGGGATTGGCGCCTTCTATACGATCGAGCTGGTCAAGGACCGCGCCACCAAGGAGCCGATGGTCCCCTGGTACGGGGGCGACAACGCTCCGATCGCCAAGCTGGTCGGGGCCATGCGCAACGAGGGCGTCTACGCCTTCGGGCGCTACAACGTGCTCCTAGTCACCCCTCCCCTCAACATCGAGCGCGACGACTTGCAGGTCGGCCTGGCGGGGCTCGACCGCGCGCTGAAGGTCCTCGCCTGAGCGCAGGACGGGTAACCGCGAGCAGCTAGACCGGTCAGTATCGAGTGGGGCGGCACCCGTGGCCGACAAGCCACCCCCGCCCCCTCGAACCACTCCCCCTAGAACGAGAGACCGCCGCGAACTCCTTTGGGAGTCCCGCGGCGGTCTTGGCTAGGGCCTGCCTGTAAGGCTTAGGTCACTTAAGGCCTAGGTCAATTAAGGCCTAGTCACTCGAACCAGCTGTCGACGAGTTCCGCGTTGTCGGCGATCCACGCGCGGGCGGCGTCGGCGGGGTCCATGCCGTCGCGCACGCTGAGCATCACGGCGCCCATGTCGGCTCCGGTCCAGTGGAAGTTGCGCAGCAACTCCAGGACGTCGGCGGGGCCGTTAGCGGCGAAGTCGTCGTTGGCGACGGTGTGGATCTGCTCCGAGGCGCCGAACACGCCGAGCGGGTCCTCGAGGTACTTGAGGTCATAGGCGGCCCACATCCAGTGGGGGCGCCAGCTGGTGACGATGATCGGCTCGTTGCGCGTGATGGCGCGGTCGAGGGCGGCGGCCATGGCGGCGTCCGACCCGTCGAGCAGCGTGAAGTTCGTCAATCCGTAGGCTTCTAAGGCCCTGTCCGACGCGGCCATGAGGCCGGCGCCCGGGTCGATGCCGATGATCTCGCCGTCGAACTCGCTCGCGTGGTCGTTGAGGTCATCGATGCTGTCGACGTCGACGTAGCTCGGCACGGCCCAACCGATGTCGGCGCCATCCAGGCTGACGCCCAGGTCGGTGAGGTCTTCCCCGTACTTGTCCCAGTAGGCCTCGTGCGTGGCGGGCAGCCAGGTGCACAGGACGGCGTCGAAGTCGCCGCGGGCCAGGCCTGCGAACATGGGGCCGGCGTCGACCGAGGTGAGGTCAACTTCGTAGCCGAGCCGGTCTTCGATGAGCGCGGCCACCACGTTGTTGGACGCCACGCAGGAGTCCCACAGGACGTAACCGATGTGAATGGTCTGGGCCTGGGCCAGCCCAGTACCTAGCACCGCCGCCGCTATCGCGGCAATCAACCACTTCTTCATATGCTTCCTCCAATTTAAGGAGAGGCTTATTGTTGCGGTACGACACAACACCGCACCTGCGCACGCACATGCGCCAGACTTATCGAACGCCCCTTAGGGCCAAACCCGACCCTAACACGGGTCGAACGTTGCCGCAAATCGCCCCCGGCGGCTCTCAGGCCTGTTCTTTCTTCGCGGCCTTGCGCCCCCCGGCGAACGACGCCGTCAGGCGGTCGAGGACGATGGCCAGGATCACCACGGCCAGCCCGGCCTCGAAGCCTTGGCCGACCTGGATGCGTTGGATGCCGCGCAACACCTCTGCGCCCAGCCCGCGGGCGCCGATCATCCCGGCGATGACCACCATGGAGAGGTTGAGCATGATCGACTGGTTGATCCCCGCCATCATGGTGGGCAGTGCGAGTGGGACCTGCACCTTCACGAGCTTCTGCAGCCGCGTGGTGCCGAAGGCGTCCGCCGCCTCGACCAGGTCCACGGGCACCTGCCTTATCCCTAGGTTGACGAGCCTCACGAGCGGCGGTATCGAGAAGATGAACGTCGCCACGACCCCCGGCACCAGGCCGATGCCGAAGAACATGACGGCCGGGATCAGGTACACGAAGGCCGGCATGGTCTGCATGAAGTCGAGAATCGGCCGCATGATGCGGTCCGCCAGGTCGCTGCTCGCGGCGAGGATCCCGAGCGGCACGCCCACCACGATGATGAGCACCTGGGCCGTCACCACCAGCGCCAGGGTCTGCAGGAAGGGCGTCCACAACTCTATGTTGTGGATCAAGAAGAGCCCGGCCACCGTGAAGAGGCCGAGCCGCCATCCGGCCTTCCACGTGACGAGGGCCGCCAGCACGACGATGAGGGCGAGCGGCGGCACCGTTTGCAGCAAGCCGAGCAGGCCGTCGATCACGAACTTCACGCCGTCCGCGAAGCCGTCGAAGCCCGAGGCGTAGGTGACCTGGATGTAGCTCACGAGGTTCTCTATCCACGCGGCCAACGGCACTCTCTCAAGCGGCATCGGTCGCCACCCCCTCGGCGTTACCCTCGTCGCTCGACTCGGAGGCGAGTGCGGCGAGGATCGCCCCCTTCACGACCACCCCCCGCAGCCGTCCCGCAGCGTCGACTACGGCGATGGGCTCGCTGATGCCGGACGCCGCCGTGATGAGCTCGCCGAGACTCGTGTCCAGTGCAACGCTCAAGGCCTGAGTGATGCGCCTTGCGTCGAGCCTGTCCTGACCCGCCTCCGCGTCACGCAGCTGCGCGACCACGGCCTCGCTGGAGACGTAGCCTTGCACCCGCCGCTCGCGGTCGAGCACCAGCAGCCCGGAGAGGCCGAAGCGCCGCATCTTGGTCAGCGCCGTGTGCGGGCCGTCGCTGAGCAGGGCGGTCGCCTTCACCGGCTGCATGATGCTGCGAGCCGTCAACACGCCGGTGCGGTCCACCCCGGCCACGAACGCCTCTACGTAATCGTCGGCGGGCGCTGTGATGATCTCCTCGGCGCCGGCCATCTGCACCACGCGCCCGGCACGCATTATGGCGATGCGGTCGCCGAGCTTCAGGGCCTCATCGAGGTCATGCGTCACGAAGACGATGGTCTTGTTCATCCGCGCCTGCAGCTCGACAAGCTCGTCTTGCATCTCGCGGCGGATGAGTGGGTCGAGGGCGCTGAACGCCTCGTCCATGAGGAGTACGTCGGCGTCGACGGCCAGGGAGCGCGCCAGGCCGACCCGCTGCTGCATGCCGCCCGAGAGTTCCGCCGGGACGTTGCCCTCCCAGCCGGCCAACCCCACCAACTCGATGGCCTCGCCGGCCCGCCTGCGCTGTTCCGCCAGCGGAACGCCCTGGACCTCGAGGCCGAACCGGACGTTGTCCAACACCGTCCGGTGAGGCAGGATGGCGAACTGCTGGAAGACCATGCCGCTGAACTTCTCGCGCCTCACGCGCAGCAACTCCCGCTTGGAGAGACTGGTGAGGTCGATGTCGTCCACGATTACCTGGCCGGCGGTGGGCTTGTGAAGGAGGTTCAGGAGGCGAAGGAGCGTCGACTTGCCACTGCCTGAAAGGCCCATCAGCACGAAGGTCTCCCCCGCCCGGATGTCGAGATCGACTCCGTGAACGCCCACCGCGTTCCCGAAGCGCGCCTGCGCCTCCTCCTTGGTGCCCCCGCGTTCGAGGAACTCGAGGACGCGCTCGGGCCGGCCACCGAACACCTTGGTGAGGTTGCGGCAGGCGATCTTCGTGGGCGCTACCGCAGCGCCCGCGGGAGCAGCCGTGCCGGAGGGGGCGGCGGTGCCGGAGGGGGCAGCGGTGCCGGAGGCGGCGGAGGGAGCGGCGGTGCCAGGGGCGGCGGCGGTGCCGCCAGGGACGTCGGTCGGGCCGGGACCCGGCGGGCTACCGGTTTCCAGGCCTCGAGTAGCTGTTTCCATGGGATACCTCAATCGGCGGCCGAGGTGAACGGTCGACTTGGCATTGATATGGCTCGCGCGCGAGAGGCAGAACCTCACCCCGCGCCGGCGAGCAGGAGAACGAACTAAGCTGGCGCCGACCTACCGCCGTTCCGGGCAGGCCCGGCGCCAGCGCGCTGCTTCGAGGGTAACAGACCATCGCCTCTTCGAACGCCTCCCGCGATTCCCGCGCGGCGGTCGAGGCCTCCGTTGCGCAAGGGTGAGGACCCTCATGCGGTTGGTTCGGGCCTTGGGTCGGCGCCGACCGCCGACCGGAACTCTTGGCGCGACGGCGTCACTTGCCGGTCGGGGCTCAGTAGACGTTCCGGTCCACCTCGGCCTCGGCCCGCGCCCGCGCCTCCGCAGGTGACAAGCCCGCGATGAGCCCGGAGCGCATGACAT
>Ga0265293_10003936_pt1 | contig 26908 bp, 16 predicted proteins | sample Munlanlewell138R_FD_192505 | JGI IMG/M metagenome (GOLD analysis project Ga0265293, IMG submission 192505) | Leachate microbial communities from a municipal landfill in Southern Ontario, Canada - Leachate well 138R | ecosystem: Engineered > Solid waste > Landfill > Unclassified | place: Canada...
AGTTTGCCATACATCAATCGCTTAAGATTTACGGCGGAGGACTTGGATTTTTAGCCGGCTCACACATGAGAAGCGCTTATGATTTAGGGCAGAACATAATAGGCGTCGGGATACTCTGGAGCTATGGATATTATGACCAAACCAGAGATAAAGATAGAAATATTAAAGTAGAATTTGTAAGAAAAAAATACTACTTTCTTAAAGATTTAGGGATTAGCGTTGATGTGGTTATAAACTCCAAAACGGTTAAAGTGAAGGCTTATTTGCTTGAGAGTGAAATATTTAACACAGCTCCCGTCTTGCTACTCTCAACAGATATAGAAGATAATGACTATTTGAGCAGAACAATAACTCATAAACTTTATGATACCAACGAGGAGACAAGAATAGCACAAGAGATAATTCTTGGTATTGGGGGAGCTAAAGTGCTTGAAGCACTGCATATAAAGCCCAAAATCTACCACATTAACGAGGGACATGCTCTTCCTGTCGCATTTGAGTTATATAAAAAGTGCAAAACCCTTGATGTGCTAAAGCAAAAAATCGTTTTTACTACGCATACCCCTGAAGCTGCGGGAAATGAGAAGCACAGCCTAGCACTGCTTCATAAAATGGGATTTTTTGCAGAGTTGTCCATAGATGAAGTTCAGCAATTATTGGAGTACAAAGATGATACCTTCAGTTTAACAGTCGGTGCCTTAAAAGTATCAAAGATAACAAATGGGGTATCACAGCTTCATGCAAAAGTAGCAAACGAAATGTGGTCGCATGTACAAAACAGATGTGAAATCATACATATAACAAACGCTCAAAACAGAAGATACTGGGCTGATAAGGGAGTTCTCAAGGCTCTTGATGAGCATGAAGATTATGAGCTTGAAGCCAGAAAAAAACATCTAAAAAGGTTACTTTTTGATGAAGTAGCAGACCAAACAGGCAAGATGTTTGACCCAAATATTTTAACTATTGTCTGGGCAAGAAGATATGCAGAGTACAAACGCCCAGGACTATTAAAATATGATTTTGAAAAGTTTTTAAAGCTTGTAAACAATCAAGAGATGCCGGTTCAAATTATCTGGGCAGGAAAGCCGTACCCCTTTGATAGCGGTGCCATAAATATTTTTAACGAAATAAACCACATAAGCGACAATTTTAAAAATGTGGCCGTCTTAATGGGCTATGAGCTTAGTTTGTCAATGATGCTTAAAAAAGGAGCAGATGTCTGGCTAAATACCCCGAGAATTACAAACGAAGCAAGCGGAACTAGCGGCATGAGTGCTGGTATGAACGGTGCTATAAATCTCTCCACGTATGATGGCTGGTATCCTGAGTTTGAAAAACATGGCGTAAACTGCTTTACCATTGAGGCGGCGGATTCCACTTTGGAGCTTGAGGAGCAGGACTCTATAGACAATGCAAATCTTATGGATATTTTATCCAATGAGATAGTTCCCCTCTACTATAAAGATAGTAAAAAATGGGTAAGCATTATGAAAAACTCTATGATTGATACCATAAATGCTTTTGACTCAGGCAGAATGGTGCATGAGTATTACATCAACATGTATGATAAAAAATAGTCAAAAGGAGTTAAAATGAATTTCACAGATGAGTTGATTGCACAGAGTTTATCTCATATTTGCAAAAGCTCCGGCGCAAAGGTTACAGATTTTAAGATTATAAAAGAGGACTCCAAAGAGCTTCCTAAAAGGTACAACAAGGACAAGCTTGTACTGCTTCTTATAAATCCAAACAGCTCATTCATCTATTGGGAGATTACGGATAAAACAGTTGAAAAATTAGGCATCAATCCAAAAAACGTGGAACTATCATTTAAACTTTTTGATGAAAATCATCTAGAGATTGTAGAGTTTAGCTCTCCTTTTACCATAGGCGACTACTACATCAACCACACTAACACTCACAAAGCGATATATGTGAAACTCTTTTTAAAAGTCGGAGAAAAGCTTGAATATATTTTGAGCTCAAATCTTATAGGAGCACTTGATAAAACCCTAAAATTTGGTAAATATTCAAGCTTACTAGATGAAAACGTAAGCGATGATTTAATCTATACTTCAACTCTGCTAGGAGGCAAGTAGATGATAAAAGGATACTGGATACCCATTCTCCACTCGCACCTACCTTTTGTAAAGCACCCCCAACATAAAAATTTTCTAGAAGAGAGTTGGTTGTTTGAGGCTATTACGGAGTGCTATATACCGCTTTTACAGAGACTAAAAAGACTCGAAGACGAAAATATAGAGTTTGCCCTAACCATCTCCGTAACCCCGACTTTAGCAGAGATGCTTGATGACGAACATCTTATGCAAAAGTATGAAAACTACCTTCAAAACCTTATAGAACTAGGAGAAAAAGAGCTCATAAGAACCAAAAACAGCGACTACTACAATATCGCGAAATTTTATCTGGACTTTTTTACTCAGACTAAAGAGTTTTTTAAAGGGTTTTTAAACAAAAAAGTCTTAAACGGCTACAGATATTTCTATGATAAAAACAGTATAGAGATTATCACATGTGGTGCAACACACGGTTTTTTACCGCTTTTATCCGTAAATGAACAAGCCGTAAAAGCGCAGATAAAAGTTGCCGTAGAGTCTCATAAAAAACATTTTAACAGAGCTCCAAAGGGCATCTGGCTTCCAGAGTGCGCTTACTATGACTCTCTTGATGCCATACTAAAGAGTTGTGGGATTGAGTTTTTTATATTAGATGCCCACGGATTAGTCTATGGCACTCCAACTCCAAAAAACGGTGTATATGCACCGATAGAAACACCAAATAAAGTAGCGGCATTTGCAAGAGACAACGAATCCTCTAAGCAAGTTTGGAGCTCAAAAGAGGGTTATCCCGGTGATTTTTGTTATCGTGATTTTTACCGAGATATTGGGTATGATCTTGATTTTGAATATATAAAAGATTATATCAATCCTGATGGAATAAGAGTATTTACAGGCTTTAAGTATTATAAAATAACGGGAAAAAGCGACTACAAGGAGATTTACGACCCCTCTGTTGCGCTACAAAAAACCATTGAACATGCACAGAATTTTCACTTCAATAGAGAAAAACAGATGTCCCATGTTGGCTCCATGATGGATAGACTCCCAGCCATAGTATCCCCATATGATGCCGAACTCTTTGGACATTGGTGGTTTGAGGGTCCTGAATTTTTATATAACATGTTTAAAGAGATAGCCAAACATAAAGTGATAAAATCAATCACCCCGATACAGTACCTAAATATGTATCCACAAAATCAAGAAGTAGCTCCACACCCCTCATCTTGGGGAGACAAAGGCTACTTTGATGTCTGGCTAAATCACTCAAACGACTGGATATATAGACACCTTCATGAGATGGCCGATACAATGTGCGCCTATGCAAAGAGATACTACAATGCAAACGAGCATCAAGCCAGAGTGTTAAATCAAATGGCTAGGGAGTTGCTTCTTGCCCAGAGCAGTGACTGGGCTTTTTTGATGACGACTAAAACGGCCTCAGAGTATAGCACCGCCAGAACAAAAGAGCATATTTATAACTTCTTTAAACTCGCAGATATGCTTGAGAAGGAGTGCTTTAATGAGGAGTTTTTCGCTCTCATAAGCAGGAAAAACTCCATCTTTGACTTTTTAGATTTTAGGGTTTATTCAGATGATAGAGAACTATGATTTCATCAAAATAGATCTGCATTCTCATCTATCCATTTAAAGTATTCTATGATATCTTTTATCTCCTTGTCACTCATATTTTGGTTTGGCATTTTGAGATTAAAAAATTCAATCATTTTCTTCATAAAAGGTTCATGAAACTTACTTTGAGGATCTTTAATATACTCTGCAACCCACTGCTCGGCATTTCTATGTCGCTTAAGAACACCTATTAAATCTGGACCGGAACTGATTTTGCCGATAACATGACATCCCGAGCAGCCTCCCTCACGAAATGCTATCTCGCCTTTTTTGGCAGCTTGGGATTTTGGTGTAGCTATACTACTTATAAGAAGATCTTTAGCTCTAATAGCCGAATCAGCAGTTTTAATCATATATTGCCATATCATGTTTTCAAAAAGAATTGCATTTTCTATATTGTTTTGGCTATACGCTTTTGCTGACTTTTCTCTCTCTAAATCAATCTTGGCATATTGATCTTTTGCATCAGTGACTAGATTTTTTACCGTTATATATTTAGTATAATTTTTTTCTTCTAAAAATAAAAATAGAGATTGAATAACTTTATCAGTTGCTTCATTGCTTGCTATAATCTTTTTATATTCCAACTCTAGCTCTTTAGCAGACAAGCTTTTCATTTTTAATTTTTGAATCCACTCATAATTTTTGTTTGGATCTTTAACTAAAAGATACCCCATCATTTCTATATGCAAAGCAGAACAAAATTCTGTACAATAGTAAGGAAAAACACCCTCAATATCTGCAACAAAATCGATTTGAGTAGTCTCACCGGGTTCAAGTGAAGTATGAATATTTTGGTGATCTATAGTAAAACCGTGAGTCTCATCCTGCGCACGCTCAACATTAGTTAAGTACATAGTAACATTATCACCTTTGTTTACTGTAATCCGCTCAGGGTTAATATGAGACCTTACCATTGTTGCATAAATATAAACTTTATTTCCTTTTCTCTCAATTCTCTCTTCCCCGGCAAGAGTCTTTCCGACATGAATTTTACCTGTTCTTGAGTTAGTTCCCATAATAAAGCGAACTTCAGGGTGAATTTTACTTGCTCTAATCGATGCGCCTTGATGCGGTTCGCCAAGCGGGATAGGCATATCCAAAAGAAGTTTCATCTTATTTCCACTAATGTCTATAAGCTGGTTATTTTGCGGATGCAGCGGTCCGACTGGTAAAAATCTATCAATAGCAAGTTTATTTAGAGCCACTAGATAGTCTCCCTGCGGATCTGCAGATTTCCCCTCCATAGCTTCAATGTGCCCAATATTATAGTGAATACCTATCTTATCTATAACTTTAAGCTTTTTATAATCCCATTTTACGACTTGAGAATCAACATACAAAGAGCTATAGATGGAACCGTCTTCTTTACCGAAAGTGTTGTGTAGATGCCCGAGTCCAAGCTCAACTTGCCCATAAAGTGACTTTTTCATATCTAAAATCGGTATCCCATACAAATCTTTTCCTACAAACTCTTTATCTTGAATTAGCTTCATAATCTTATTAAAATCATAAACAGAAGCATGAGTATCAAGTTTGCCTGAAACAATAATATGTCGTCCATCAGGACTTACATCAACCCCATGTGGAGATTTATTTTCAGGAATTAAAAAAAGAGCGCCGTTTTTTACAGCTACCTCAATAGGGATAACTCTGTGCCCATTAATTATTTTAGTATTTTTTTCATCCTTTACAAGTTGTGCTAATTTTTTCCAGTTATAAACATGTAAAAAATCCGTATCGCTGCGACTACATCCAGCTTCAAAAGGAGGAAGCCCCTCTTCAATACCACCTGTATAAAGCTCTGAATTAAAAGAGTTTGTAAATGCCCAACCATCAGAAACACCTTTGCCAAGATCCGTTAAATCCTGCATATATGGCGGAAACTCTAAACTAAATGACTCCTCTTTTTGAATCTTTCCTTTTTTTCTGTCAAACTTCCAAAATGTTACGCCGCCTCTATAAACATCCTGATATGCCTCTATAGGATAATATTCATTTGTCAAAGGTGTCGCATATTGACATGTATCAAGGATATATTCCGTATTTGGAGTGATAAACGCGCCCCCATGTGTTGATTTAAAGATAGGATTAACTACTATTTGAGAAGTTTCAAAATATTTCAAATCAATTACGGCAATTCTAGCATTTGCTTTATCGTTAACAAAGAGAAAATCGCCGTCATATCTTCCATTTGTCTCTGAGAGTGCGGGATGGTGTGTGTCTCCCCAGTTAATCTCTCTGCCTCTGATATTTCCCTCTCTTAAAATCTTTTTTGAATCAACATCAAAACCATATCCCTGCCAAGGTTCGGGAGTAAACACACCTATATATTTTAACGGTCTCATAGAGGGAACCCCATAAACCAGAACCTGCCCTGACTGACCGCCGCCCACAAAAACATAATATTCATCATGTTTGCCGCTAGGATTGTAAACCTTTAGTGCAGCAAGAGCATCCTCTTCACTTAATCCGCGTTTTTTCATTATCTCTTGAAATGGAGACTCTGCCAAAGCAGTTTGTGTGGCAAATAGGACTCCGAGCATCAGGTAACACACAGTGTGTAAAAAATTTTTCATTATCAGCACCTTTTTATTTTTATTGATCTTTAAATTGAGAGATCTCTTCAGTTAACTGCTTCATATCCTCTTCTGAGAGAGATTCGACAATTTCTATATGAATTGCATCTTCATTTGTTTTATACGCAAGCAGTTTTTTCAATAAATACTCTTCGCTTAGCCCGATAAGTTTCGCCCCAAAATTACCTTCTCCACTTGCCCCATGACATGGAGCACAATTACTTTTATACAACTTAGTGACTTTAAATTTTCCAATAGATCCAGCTCTATCTTCTAAAGCTTTTATCTTTAACTCTTGCTCTTTTCTCTGCTCATCTCTCTCTTTTAGCATCTCTTGTTTGTCTATTTCTGAGGATTCTAATATCTCTGTTTTTGTCGGAGTTTCTACTTTAGGTGCGTAAGAGAGTTTGGCAAGTTTTTCCAACTTGTTTACCTCTTTATCTGTTTTAACCAAATAAGCAATTCCTGCCACCGCTATCAACAAGAAAAATAACATTAAGATATGATGCACAGGAGTTGCTTTGTTTATCGGCTGCTCTTTTAATGCTCTTTTTTTTAGCCACCAAGCAATAAAAGAGAAGATACTAATAGCCACAAGTACCCAAAAACCAATAACTGGATAAGCATGTGTAGTAAATTGTGCTACTTTTCCATCTCCTAATAAAACAGGCATAAACGGATCTATTGTAATAGCACCTCTATAGAGATTATGTCCAAACCAGTGAAGCCAGTAAGCATAAAAACCTATAAAAATAAAGGGAAGCGCCATAGGGATAAACATCAACCTATTTATCCATTTATTATTATAAAAAATAAAAAGCACAAAGAACAAAGCAAGCAAAATAAGCGCATAAGGAGCAAGTGCTCTCTCATAAGGACCGCCGCTTTGCATAGAAGGCATCCCTACATAATGGTTGATTGTATTCATCTCATGAACTTCTCCGCTGAGTCCATCAAAATGTATATATACCGGAAGCCCTTTTGGAAAAGCCTCCTTTGGATAATTTGGTGCTTCTAGGGAAAAATTCCATACAGGCATAGAAGCAACACCAATCTCCTCAGAAAATTCAATCATTTTTTTCAAATTATGTTTTGCTTCTTTTGGACTATTTACACCAAAATATCTACCCTTTTGATAAAAATTCCAAAGAGGATAAACATATGAGGGAATATCCTCAACTTTATCATCTTGTATACGCTCTAATGTTCCATGAAAACCGACAGAGGGGATAATAAAACCATATAATAAAATAGCAAGAGCAAAAACGGCAAAAAGTCTCGCCGCGGGAAAATAAAAATTCATAAATATTCCTCAAACTTTATTTTGTAAGACTACTATTTTTTTTCTTACAATATCACTTCATTATACATCCAAAGATATTATCTACTCCTTAAGTTTTACTTGTTTAAACACCGCAAAACAGTAAGATTCAACCATTTAGAGCAAGCTCAACTTACTAGCTCTTTTATCGCAGCATCAACACTAAAATCGCTTTTTTTAACAGCCTTTATACTTAAGTCTTCAAGCGTATCTATAACCGTTTTTATAAATAGCTCAAATCTGTTTTGCAAAACTTTACTAAGTCCTATTTTGGTGCTTTTTAGATCTTTTGCTACGATTGTGATGAGCGTAACTTCTGCTTTTGTCTCATGCAGTTCGCATATCTCTAGCATCTGTACAACCTCAACCTCATGTGCCGTTTTCTTGTAGCCGCCTAATCCGAGCAGCTCCTTTGAGGGAATCTTGTAAATCTCCCCCGCATCAGCATCTATAGAGAGCGTATCTAGTATCAAAACATTCTCATACTCCGTAAAATACTCATATAGTCCAAAACCCAAAGTTCCACCCTCGACTATATCCACCTTAGGCTCAAAGGTAAAATTTTGCCTCAAATACTCAGCCGCAATTACACCTATACCATCATCACAAAAAAGCAGATTTCCGATACCTATAACTGCAACTTTTTTCACAGAGTTTTTATCTTGTACATACCGAGCTCTTTGCCTTTTGTCTCTATAACATGTACCGCACATGCCAGACACGGGTCAAATGAGTGTATAACCCTAAGCACCTCAAGTGGTTTTGTCACATCTTGTATCTTGATGCCAAGGAGCGCTTCCTCATACGCTCCTCTTTTGCCCTCTTTATCTTTTGGCGAAGCATTCCATGTTGTCGGAGCTATTACTGAGTAGTTTTGTATCTTTTGCTCTTTTATGCTTATATGATGAGATAAAACACCACGCGGAACCTCAAAAAAGGCTCTACCTTTTGCACTTTTTGGCAGTTTTTCAAAATCATATTTTGTCCAAGTATCCGTGTTGTAATATTTGATATTTTGCAAAAGCCTTGAGACAAGCTTAAAGATATATTCGCATACGTATAGACTCTCTATCGCTCTTGCAGCATTTCGCCCCACGGTGCTTGAGAGATCCATCAGCTCTAAATTAGTATCCTGCAAAAATTCATCTACAAAAGGTTTTATAAGTTTATTTCCTTTGAGATAACTTACTAAAACTCTCGCAAGCGGCCCGCTCTCCATACTCTTTGCATCATATCGCGGAGCCTTTATCCATGAGTATTTATCACTGCTTTTTGCGGTCTTAAGCGTGCCATCCTCGTTTAAGTCGGTATAGCAAATCTCATTGTCGATGCTATCGCCGCTATACCATGCACGGTCTATCTCCTCGCTGATTTTACTCTCATCAAACTCCTCTATTTTAGAGAAATCATGTCCATATATTACTCCGCTTGAGAAGAGTTTTTGCTCCTCATCAAACGCATAACCGCCGACGGCTAAAAAATTGCCGTTGGCTCTGCCTAAGCCCTCTTTTATCTCATTCCTATAAGCTGTTGCAAGCAGTTTCATATCGCTAAGATAAGCACGCTCTACAAACTCCTTTGCCTCCTTGATGCTAAAGATATAGTCATTGAGTCTTTGCGGGTTTAGCATATCGGCTACGCTTGTCACTCCTCCTACAACAATGCTTTGCGGATGGGGCGTTTTACCGCCAAATATCGCCACCGCTTTGCTTATATTAGTTTGAAACTTTAGCGCTTCAAGATAGTGAGAGATAATGATGAGATTTTGCTCAGGGGTTAACTTATAAGCGCTATGTCCCCAGTAGCCGTTTGCAAAAGGCCCAAGCTTTCCCGCTTTTACAAAATTTTGAAGTTTTGCCAGCACCTCGGTGTAGTGCGTGGCTGAATTTCTATAAGGATTTTTAGAGTATTTTAGCGCCTGTAAAGAAGTAAGCGCGGCATCCGCTTTAAGCGCACTTGTAACATCAACAAAATCCAAGGAGTGCAGATGATAAAAGTGCACGACATGGTCTTGTATAAATAGTGCCATAGCCATTAAATCTCTTATGATTCGTGCATTATCCGGCGGTTTGATATCATAAGCATCTTCAACGGAGCTAATTGCTGCACGAAAATGTGAGTTTGTACATACTCCGCAGATTCTCCCTGCTAAAAGCCCGGCATCTCGTGGGTCTCGGTTTTTTAGAATAATCTCTATCCCGCGAAAAAGCTGTCCGCTTGCATACGCCTCTTGTACCACTCCCTCTTCATCGACCTCAACCTCGACCCTTAAGTGCCCCTCTATCCTTGTTATAGGGTCAATGACTATCTTTTTCATTCTCTATCTCCTTTATAAACCCTCTCATTTGCAAACTTGTCAAAAAAGCCTTTTTCGGTACATGCCATGCATCCGTGACCTGCTTGAACAGGCCAGCTCGTGCCTTTGTTAAACTTCATAGTCGGGCAGTTTACATATGCGTATGGACCCTTGCAGCCCATCTTAAAAAGACACCACCCTTTTTTTGCACCCTCATCTCCCCACTCCTCAACAAACTCTCCAAGCTCAAAGTGCCCGCGTCGTTCGCAGTTGTCATGCACCCTGCCCTCATACGCCCATAAAGGTCTGTTGAATTTATCTAATGGCGGCATCTCTTCAAACATCATATAGTAAAGAAGCGTACCGACAATATTTACAGGATTTGTAGGACATCCTGAGATGTTTATAATATCCTCTCGCTTTAGCGCCTCAGAGACTCCAATAGCACCTGTGGGATTTGGAGCAGCGGCAACTACGCCTCCATCAAAAGCGCAACTTCCTACAGCTATAACAAATGCGGCATCTTTTGCACAGCGCTTCAACAATTCTATGCCAGTCTCACCTTTTGAGCCCATTCTTAGATACTTTCCATCCAAACCAAGCGGTACTGCACCCTCAACCATAAGTATATACTCGCCCTTTTGATTTTTGATTATCTCCTCCAAGAGACTCTCACTCTCATCGCCGCTCGCACTCATCAACAACTCATGATAATCAAGTGAAATATAATCAAAGATAAGATCTTCAATAGCAGGATTGGCAGATTTTATAAATGCTTCGGAGTTACCGCTACAATCTGCCAGTTCGAGCCAGATAATCGGGATTTTATTTAGACTCTTTACCCCTTTTGCAACAATATCTTCAAACTTTGGATGCAGCTGCATGTTTGCAGTAACCATGCTTACCCATCTGTTTACCTCATCTTTTGCGATATCCATACTCTCTAAAGCAGCATCAAGATTATTCTCATCAAGAGTGTTATGAGGATGCTCCTTGTTAAACTTTGCAACTCTTTTTTTTGCCTCTTGAAGCTTTTTTTCAAGCTCTTTATCTTTAGGGCTTTTTTTTACGACGCTTGCATCTATTAGATGCTGCGACTCCTTTATGATTTTAACAACCTCACCTCTGCATTTGCCGCAAACTCTGCCTGCTTGTGAAAACTCTGCCAAATCAGCAAAAGAGTTTACCCCATTTTGCGCTACGATTTCAACCAAATCATTATAGTAAGCACCTGTGCAGCCACAAACTAGCTTCCCTCTTTTGCCAATCTTAGCGGCTCTATAAAGCGCATCTAACTCAATCGCTTTAGCACTTTGTATAAGATTTTGAATATAACAGACATCGACATTTGAGTTAATACCTATGTATCTTAAAACTTTGCGGTTCTTTAAAAAATATTCATCTACCGAGTTCTCTTTGCTTATAACTACTTTTTCATACTCCTTGCCAAACTTAGGCGACCTGGCATCAACTAAAGTAAACTCGCCAACCTTTAACATATCTATAGTTGTTTTTGGTTCGAACTCTTGCGGCTCATTTTGTAAAATATGTGAAATGGCACTCCTTGCTTGCTGCGTACACGCCTCTACATGTCCCGCTACAAAAGCAAACTTTTCAACTTCTGAGCACTCACCAATAGCATAAATATTCTCATCCTCGCTCTGCATAAAAGTATTTGTCAAAATCCCTCTGTTGCATGCTAAATCTTCCCTAAAACTCTCGATATTGGGTCTGATTCCTATTCCAAAGATGAGAAATGGATTTTTTATCTCTTTTTCTTTGGTTTTTAAAAGTTTTATCTCTGCATTTTCAATAACAGTATCTAGTATCTCATCCTCAAAACAGATCTCTACTTTTTTTTCTTTTGTGTAACTCTGCTCTATAATTTTCATAGCTTCACTTGAGAGATTTTTATCATACAAAAAGTTTGAGCGGATAAGCAGAAAAATCTTTTTAATTTCAGGCATTTTACTTAGTGTCTCAAGAAGCTCAAGTCCTATTGGACCTCCGCCGACAAGAACAACCTCTCTCTCTTTGACTCCATCTTTGATAAGTTCACAATCATCTGCACTTCTAAAAACAGCTGCATTTTTAACACCCTTTATGTAGCTAGGAGCGTTTGGCAAGGAGCCTGTAGCGATGATAAGTTTGTCATAACCAAACATCGCGTCTTTTGAGTAAACTCTTCTGCTTTGTTTGTCGATTTTGATGATTTTTTGATTTAACTCCAGATGAACACTTGGATCTAAAGGCAGGGATATCTCCCCTATAGTAGCGCTCTCATCAACCAAACGACAGAGATGGATTCTGTCATAAGGCTCATGTTTCTCCTCGCTAAGTATAGTAACATCTACCGAGCTATTCGCTTTTTTGATGTTGTTTGCAAAAAAGACCGCGGCTATACCACCACCGATAATTAAGAGTCTCATAATGGTTCCTCTTTTTTTTAATATGTCTTCATTGTATATTCTTTTGATTTAAAAGATGCTAATTAATCTAAATAACCTTTTTATAAGAACTCTTCTCAATCACTCTAAGAACAATCGCCGAAACATAGGGAATACTTTGGATAAAAATAGTTGCACTAAAGATATAAACCTCTACAATGCCCTGCTTGTTAGTTATGATAAGCGCTGCAAACGAGCCTAAAAGAAGTGATGCTAAGATTATCTCATATTTTACGGGGCTGCTTACGCTTTTTTTACTGTTGCCCCCTTTTTCCGTTCTCTTAAACGGCAAACTATCTTTTACAAAACCGTCATACACTGCTTTAAAAATGGTGAGTTGCAGACTCATAGCAGCGATTGCGCCCAAAAGAGAGTGATGCAGATTTGCCCTCACCCTTGTTCTATAAAGCACAAACGAATGAATGACATTTACTAAAAAGGCTGTTAAAATAGGGACTGTTAGCGCAATTGTAGGAATCGTTACGCCGACAAAAATTATAACGGGAACCCAGATAATGTTAAGTATTGAGGTAACCGTTCCGAGTGCATCTGAGAGCCAAAAAAACCACCCGGTAACAAAGTGATGTTTTTGGGCACGAGTGAGCGTTTTTGATGAGGGCTTAAAATGTTTCCAGTGTTTTTTGAGAATCTGTACAGCCCCGTATGCCCAGCGATGACGCTGATTTTTAAAGGCTTCCATAGTATCGGGAAGCAAACCATGTCCATATCTTCGATTTGTATAGTGTCCAATATAACCCGCTTCAAAGAGTCTAAGTCCTAGTTCGCTATCTTCTACAATGGTATCGGTGTTCCACTGCCCTACTTCATCAAAAGTGCTTTTACGCAGCATCAGCATAGTTCCGTGCGCAACAATGGCATTTTCTTCGTTACGCTCAACCATGCCGATATCAAAAAAACCTGCATATTCCGCGTTCATGGCAGTTTTTATAAGTGACTCATTTGCATCTCTGTGGTCTTGCGGGGCTTGAACTAGAGCCACTTTTTCATCATCAAAAATCGGAACCAAATCAACAAGCCAATTTGGTTTTATGACATAGTCTGCATCTATAACTGCTAAAATCTCACATTTAGGACTTGTAAACTCTAACGCCTTGTTTAGTGCTCCCGCCTTAAAACCGCTGCACTCAATGTCAAGATAGACAAATCTCTCTCCAAGTTCTTCGCATAAAGCTTTTATGGGCGCTTTATAATACTCCTCAGGGGTATTGTTGATAATTACAAGAACTTCATAGTTGGTATATGTTAACTTTGAGAGCGCTTCTAGCGTCTGCTGTAAAACAGCGGGTTGCTCCTTGTATGCAGGCACATGGATGCTGACAAAAGGAACATGCTCAGACTTTAAATCAAGCGCAATAAGCCTCTCTGGCGGTTTTCCGATTGTGCATTTAAAGAGCTCATTTGCTTTTGCAAGAGTTATAAGCGTAAGCGGCAGCATTAAAATCGAACCCATTCCCCACATAATCCATGTGCCAAAGTTCATGTAGTGGACAAAAGGGTAAACTGCGGACATTACGATACCAAAGGAGATTCCCTGTGCAGCAAGACCATAAGTAAAAGCGTGTAAAAAATTGATATTTTGGTTTCTAAGACCAAAAAAAGTTAAAATCGCCCCGATAATAGCAGCCGCAACCATCTGCATAATCCAATACGGCTCTACAAGAACCTCTCCCTTCATCTCGAATTTTTGATGACGATTTGCATCAAAGATACCCCAATACTGCCCGACACTTCCCTCATCAGCGCCTTTCCATGGCTGATCAAACGCTTCAAGGAGGTTATAGCTAAAACCCTCTTGCTTTGCTAATCCTAAAAATCTTCTAATTACAGTTGCTTGATTTTGAGCACTTGCCACAGAGCCTTTGTTGTTATATCCTTGGCTCGGCCAACCGAATTCGCCTATTATGATAGGTTTGTTTTTATATGTCTCTTTTATTTTGTTATAAATTTCTTTAAAAAACGGCTCAAAATTCTCAGCTTTTATTTTTTCCCAATAAGGAAGAATATGGATGCTTAGCGTGTCAACTTCTTGCGCTAGTTCTGGATAAAGTAGCCAAGTATTCCAAATCTCTGCCGTTGTAACAGGTACTAAATACTCTTTTTGTTTTGCAAGCTCTTCTTTTAGCTCTTTTTCTTTTATCGCTCTTGCTCTTTTGTTTTTAATTGTAGCAATCTCATCTTTTATAGCTTTTTCTTGCGCTTGCCTCTTATCGTTAAAAAGAAGATAAACAAATCTTTTAATATCTCTGATATGCGCTATAAGTTCTTCAGTTGATAAATCCTTACGAAGCAGCACCTCATTTCCTACAATAACAGATGATAGGCTCTCATAATATTTCACAATGAGCTTTTTAGCCAATACTATCTCTTTTTCATTATCCTCTTCATCGGGGCTAAGCCATATGCCTAAATGCGCTTGCATACCGAGTTCTTTGACAAGAGGCATAACTTTTTGTGAATCCTCGGCAGAGTAGAGACGTACCCTATTTGTAAATTTTTTTAGGAGAATTAAATCCTTAAGAACCTCTTCATCACTAAGCATCTCCTTCTCATTTTTTCTTTTGTAAGGAGCATAGGAGATAGACTCTATGATGTTATCAGCATCAGGAGGCGTGATAAATTTTTTATCGCTACTTAGCCATAAAAAAATTTGAAGAAGTGACGCAAAGAGCAACGAAAAAAGAATATATTTCAAGGTACTTCCTCATAAAATAAAACAAAACAAATTGTACATCAAAATTTAAAAATGTGATATATAAGTTTTTAGATACCAAACAATAAAAGCAAAACAGGAAGCAGCAAGAGGTCTGCAATAATCGCCATAAACATGGCAATCATTGTCAAAAGCCCAAAATAAATTGTTGGAAAAAAGTTAGATAAAACCAAAATAGAGAATCCAACCATTATAATAGTAGATGTATAAAACATCGCCGTGCCTATACTTGCATGTGAATCATACATAGATTTCACTGCATTATTTGTCTGTCTGTAAAGCAAAGAGTACCTATAAATATAGTGTATAGTATCATCTACGGCTATACCTAAACTTATGGCTGCTATTGTTATGGTCATCATATCAAGCGGTATGTTCATCCAGCCCATAAAGCCAAAAACAACACTTACGGGAATGACATTTGCAATTATTGCTATTACGGCGATTTTCAAGCTTCTAAAAAGTGCTAGAAACATTAAAAAAAGTATAAGAACAACGACTCCTATAGTTTTAATCTGTGAATCAAAAAGAGACTGAAGCATATTATTATACATAACTAAAAGATTTGAAAGCCTATGCTCTTCATACTCTGGGTTTAAGATATTTTTTAAATCCATGTTTATTTTTTTGATAAGCATATCTCTTTGAAGATTTGGCAGCGAGTCTATTATTCTCGTGTTTATTCTCACTTGATTATTCTCTATATCTACATAGGGAGAAAGTATTATTTTTTTATAACTCTGCGGCAACTCTTTATACATAAGAGCCAGCATAAGTCCATCAGCCTCTTTGTTGTTATTTAAGACTTTAAGTATCTCTCCCGCTGTTGCAAGAGATAGAACTTTTCCTACGGCATCAAGTGATTCCAGATAATCATGCACCTTTTTTATTTTATGCATCTTCTCCAAAGTAAACCAGTAAGTTTCTCTATCTTCTTCTTTCTCCTCAAACTCATCTGCAAAGGAGTCAAGCTCCAAATCCTCTTTTACCTCTGCCACACTTATAGTTTTAACCTTATCACTACTCTCTTTGAACGTCAAAACTATATCAAGAGGAGTGGTTCCTCCTAGTTTTTTATCGATTAGAGCCATCCCTTTGTATATCTCTGTATCATCTTTAAAGTAGTCGATAAAGCTGTTTTCAACTCTTAGCTTATATGCCCCGGAGATAGAGAATACTACTGCTAAAATAGCCGAGAGCAAAATTGTCTTCTTATAGTTTTGTGCAACATATGCCACCTTGGAAGTAAAAGGTGTTTTCTCTTTTACATAACTAAAAGACTCCTTTTTTTCAAAAAGAAGCAAAATAATAGGAAAGAGGATAAATGTTATAAGCAAGGAGACTGTAATCCCCGTACTCATCATCCATCCAAAGTTTATTACAGGAAGAATATTGCTAAAAACTAAGGAGCTAAATCCTGCAATGGTTGTAATAACCACAAAAAATGAAGGCTTAGCCATAGAGACTACAGTGTTTAGTACAAGATTATATTGAGACTCCTCATGATTTTCATCATATAGCTCTTTATACCTGATGATAAGATGCACAACAAGAGACATGTTCATAATAAGTTGCAAGGAGATATAGTTTGAGGAAACCACGGTAATCTCCCAGCCAAAAAGCCCCAATAAGCCGCTTGTAATAATAAGTGAAGTAGCACATATAAACAGAGCTATTACAACCCACTGTACATTTTTAAGAAGTATATATAAAATGGCTACTAAAAGCCCGATAATCAAAAATCCAAATGTTTCTAAATCATACTTGACAAACTCGACCATATCATCGGCAATCATCTCTACCCCGCCTAAATGCAGCTTGATTTTTGTATGTTCATATTCAAACTTTTTTAAAATACCCCTTAGCTTAACTATTGTTTCATGATTCTCTTGCCTTAAGATATCCCTATACTCTTTTAGCTTTATCTGCGCCTTTTTATACTCTTGCTTCTCATCTTTAGTTAGCTCTTTTTGCTTTTTAAGTTTTATATAGCTGTCTCTGTCGTCTATTAGGCTGAAATATTTTTCATCCCTTTTTAGATTTACCATTAGTGCTGTAGTTTTAAAGTCTTCGCTTACGAGATTTTTCTTATATACGGCACTGTTTAAAAACTCCTCTTTTACCAGATTTTTGTCTATGTTTGGAGATTTCAGTGTAGGTATATCTTTTAGCAGCTCTTTTAGCGGTACAGGCGGAGATTGTAAAAGTGGTACGTTTACTATTGAGTTTATACTCTCAACTATCTCAATAGTTTCTATCTGTGCGCTTAAGTTCTCTATATTGTTGATATTTTCATCACTAAGTAGATCATCTTCCGTACTATAGGTAACTACTAGAAAATTTGATGCTTCGAAGCGTTTTAAAACATCTCGTGTGTACTCTAAATCTTTATCATCTTCAAGCAGCAGTGTCTCTGCACTTGCATCAATCTCTAGTTTTAATGAAAAAAGAGCCATTACAACCACAAAAGAAGCCATAAAAAAGAGAATAAGTTTAGGATATTTTAAAATGTACTCTTGATATAAATTTTTTAGCATTATTATCTATGACTGCTTAGCCAAAGCATCCATAAGGTCTATAATGCTCTTAGTACGCAAAAACTCTTTAAATTGCGCTCTATCTGTTTTTAAAATACTGATACCTAAAATCTCCACATCATAAATCAGCCACTCATCTTTACCCGCTTCTTTACTATTTGGCTTATGATATTTATAGACGATATCAAGCGTATCTTCCTTGCTTACAAGGTCTGTTATGATAGCTATTCTATTTGCTTGAGGCTGCTCTATCTTTTTAACTTCAACCTTCTCATTCTCATACGCATCAATTTTTGCAGAGTAGGAGTGTTTCATCCTCTCTACATACAAATCTACAAATCTATTTGCATTCTCCTTAGAGAGCTCTTTCCAGGTGTTGCCAAGGCTAAGTTTTGCCATAAGCTCAAAATCAAACATAGGAGTCAAAGACTTTACGATATTGTGGTTCCTATCATCTTTGGAGAGTTTTTTATTTTCAACTATTAAAATGACTTCATTTATTTTGTCTAAAAAACGATTTTTTAAATCACTCTGCTCATCCGCCGCCAAATTTTGCACAAAAAGCATCATTACACACAATGCTAAGATTTTTTTATAGATATGCTTCACTCTTACTCCTCAATCTGTTTTTTTCTATACTGCTCATAAATATCCCTAAAATATGGATACAAATCTACAGCATCTCGCTTCATCTTCTCATATTTGTCCATGTCTAAAGATATATAATTTACCTTTTCAAATGCTTTTACACCCAAATACTCCGGCCAGGTATCCGTCAGAGACCAGTAACTTCTCTCTGCATAGTCAATCGGACTTAACAGTGCATCAGGATATAAACTTATAAAATCTCTTAGATTTGAAGGTCCGAAAAGCGGTAAAACTATATGCGGACCGCTTCCTACCCCGTAAAATCCCAAAGTCTGCCCGAAATCTTCATCATGTGCATCAAGATTAAAATGTACTTTAGCAGGGTCAAAAAGTCCTAAAATGCCTATTGTAGTGTTTATAACAAACCTTCCTGTCTCCTCAGAAGCATAGTAAAATTTCCCCTGCAAGGTATTGTTTACAAATCTCATAGGAAAATAAAGATTATTAAAAAAATTTCTAATACTCTCTCTTGCCTCTACATGTAGCACATATTTATAACCCTTTGCGACCGGCTTAAGCACATATTCATACAATCTATCATTGAAGATTGTCATAGCCCTATTATAACCGTTAAAAGGGTCGCACAACTCTTCTACTTCAAACTCATCCCCAAAACCCTCTAGTTCGTCATCATACTTACTGTTTTGTTTCTCTTTTTGTGAAGTGCTTTGGCTAGGCTGTTCAATCATTTTTGAACTACAGCCTGTTAATACAAAAGTGAAAACAAGAACTAAACAGACAATTCTCAAATCACACCTTTACTCTATCCGTCAATGCCCTAGTCAAAGACAAAATATCTATATTTTCTAAACTTACTCCCGTTGGAACACCCTGAGCAATTTTTGAGTAGTTTATATCAAAATCACTTAATTTATCTTCAATATATAACATAACTGCATCATTTGCGATAGATGGCGTTAGGGCAAAAACTATCTCTTTTACTCCAGAACCCACTAATTTCTCTAGATTTGAAAAGTTGAGCTCTGCCAATGATTCTAAAACAAAGTATCTGCCACCAAAAAGAGCATTCTCTTCCAAAATAAGTATATCTTTTGCATTTTCAACTATACATAAAAGCGCCTTGTCTCTGCTCTCATCACAACAGATAAAACAGAGTTCATCCTCACTCATTCCGCCGCAGGAGCTACACTGCTTCAGACTCCCCAAAGCCTCCTCGATAGCATGAGAAATCTTCATCCCCACAAAGCTGTCTTTTATAAGCATATGATAAGCAAGTCTTGTTGCCGATTTTTTCCCGATAGTCGGAAGCTCTTGCAAAACACCTACTAGTTTGTTAAATTTCTCTAAAGAACCATTCATCAAGAGCTCTCTTTTGGCAAAAGTATCCAGAGTTTTAGGGGCGCTTTTAATTCCCCGGCTATCTCCTTTGCTTCCTCGCCATAGCCCATAAATATATCGGCTCTAAGAGTTCCCTTTATCGCTCCGCCAGTATCTTGTGCCATAACAACATGGTTAAAATCAACTGCCTCTGTTTTAGCACTCAAGTAGAGCATACTTCCTAGCGGAATATATCTTCTATCTACTGCTATAGAGCGTTTTGGAGTAAGAACTACCCCAAGCGAACCGCTTGCTGGTTTATCTTTTTGTCTGAAAAAAACCATCGACTTATTATAGTTAAGCACCTCATCGATTCTTGATGGATTTTGCTCCAACCATGCTTTTATGCTCTGAAGCGATATTTTCTCCAAGGGTATTTCACTGATGCTTACAAGGTACTTTCCGATTGAGCTGTATTGATATCCGTTTTGGTTATCATATCCGACAAAAATTGTACTGCCATCATCAAGCGTTACTCTGCCAGAACCTTGAACTTCTAAAAAAAAGAGGTCTATTTTTGAATCGGTATAACATAAAACCTCACTATCAATCGGAGTTATATTTACATTTTTTCTATCATAATAGGGAACAACTCTATTTCCAACCACCCTGCCTCTTAATCTATAGTTTTTAAGCTCTGGATACTGCTGCGATAAATCAATAACAACCAAATCTTTGGGTGTAGTATATACTGGGTAGACATAGGGCTCTTTTTTGGTTAAAGAGCCTTTGATTTCTGGCTCATAATAACCCGTTAAAAGTCCATCCTTATCGTCATTTGGTAAGCTGATTTTATAGGGAGTAAAGTAGCTAGTTAAAAACTCCTTTGCATCTGTAGCATCAGCCGAACGCATGCATAAATCCTTGTAAATCTCTCTTGTTTTAGCCGTTTTGCAGCTCTGCGTAAATGATTCTAGAGCGTTTGTATAATCCTCTTGCTGCCAATTTGGAAGCTCACTAAAATCGCTCTTTAGAAGATGCGTCTCAGACATATTTGAAAAGGTTATAGAAGGCTGTTTTGAACAACCGACAAAGAGTAAAATTGCGCTTAAGTAGGGTACAAAATGTTTCATAAAGATGATTATACATAGATTAAATTTAAAACGCTATAATTGCAAAAATTTTAAATGTTAGGATATTAAAATAATATGCAGGATTTAAGCTATTACGAAATATTAGAAGTCTCTAGAGATGCGGATCAAACTACAATTAAAAAAGCTTACAGAAAGATGGCAAAGGTTTATCATCCAGATAAAAATCCGGGTAACAATGATGCCGAACACAAATTTAAATTATGTAACGAAGCCTATCAATGTCTAAGCGACGATAAGCAAAGAAGTATCTATGATAGGTATGGGAAAGAGGGTCTCTCTAGCATGGGTGGCGGCAGAAGACGCTCATCAGCAGGATTTGACGACTTAGGCTCAATTTTTGAAGATATGTTTAACGGCTTTGGAGGAACTTCTCGCCGCCGCCAAAATCCTGCCGATATGGAGAAATACCCGCTTGATATGAATGTTGACATGACTATCAGCTTCAACGAAGCGGTATTTGGATGCGAAAAAGATGTAGAATTCAAATATAAAAACTCTTGCAACAGCTGCAAAGGCACGGGTGCAAAAGATGGCAAGCTCTCCACTTGTTCTCAATGTAGAGGGCAAGGTCAAGTTTTTATGAAACAGGGCTTTATGACATTCTCTCAAACCTGCCCCGTATGTCAAGGAAGCGGTTCTGCACCATCATCACCTTGTAAGGATTGTGCGGGCAAAGGCTACCAAGAAGAGAGAGGAAGTGTGACCATTAATGTTCCAAAGGGAATAGATGATGGAAACCGTCTTAGGGTTTCAGGAAAGGGAAATATAGGCAAACGTGGCACAAGAGGCGACTTATATGTCACTTTTAGCGTAAAACCAGATAAGCATTTTCAAAGAGAAGGAAATGACGTATATATTGCCATTCCGGTATTTTTCACACAAGCAGTTTCTGGCGAGAGTCTCTCTATCCCCTCACTAACTGGAGAGTTGGAGCTAAAACTCGATGTAGGCACAAAAGACAAGCAGCAGTTTTTGTTTAAAGGAGAAGGGGTAGATGACGTTCACGGACACGGCAAGGGAGATTTGATTGCACAAGTAAACATCACATACCCTAAAAAGTTAAGTGACGAGCAGCATGAACTTCTTAGCAAACTTCAAGAGTCGTTTGGAATAGAGTCAAAACCGCATGAGAGCGTTTTAGACTCCGCTATCGAGAAGATGAAAAGCTGGTTTAAGTAACATCCCCCCCTCCTCCTTTACCATGATGCTTAGGAGCAGATGTTATACCTAACACGCAAAAGTGCTTTGAGATAGCTACAAAAAATCTTTAATATTCATATCCAAAGCTTTTGCTATTTTGTAAAGATGCTCCAAGTTAAAGTGCTTGCCATTTTTACTGTTTTCACAGTTTGAATAAAAAGCAACAGAATTTATCCCGATTTCTAAGGCTAATTCCAATTGTGTCATATTTTTATTTTCTCTATAATATCTAACTTTTAGAGAAATGTCCTTGTAAAACTCATATACATCTTCTTTTGAAACGTTTGAAAAATCAATATCTGACATTATTAACCTTATTTATAATTTTAATATTATTTTTTAATTTAATATTAATTTTCAATATTAATTTTATTTTTAATATTATCTTAAATATATAGATATAAAATATCAAAATCTTTATCCTATAGGATAAATTAGGCAGGAAATGCATAATCTAAATCTTAAGTCAAAACTTTTTATTTTGTCTACACTTCCCATGATTGTCATTTTTATACTTTCGACTATGATTTTTGTGGAGATATTTAAAAAAAAACAAAATCTTGAACTTACAAGAAAGCACATAGACAACGCGGTAACAATCTCAAAATTTATTCACTTACTACAACTCGAGAGAGCTATTAACACAGAGCTAGCAGCAGATGAGATGAGCAGTAAAAAAGAGAAACTTACTTCCATAAAAAAAGAGTTAGACGTACTACTAAAAAACAGCACTATAGACAACAATAAAGCTCTCTTAAATCGACTTAAAAAGGAAAGAAATTCTTTAGATATAAACAGCCTTACAATCAACGAAATTGAAGAGTTTTACTCTTTGACAATCTCCATGCTTGTTGATATCATAAACACTATTCCAAACTCTATGAACGATCTTCAAAACAGAAACTATATACAAGCCTATACACATCTTATTCTCATGAAAGAGTCACTTGGAAAAACAAGAGCCGTTCTCAATAAATCTTTCATAAAAAAAGAGTTTCAAGACGATGATTTTGCAAGATTGAGCGAATTTTTAAAAACATATCATATTGCTCAAAAGAGATTTGAAAATATTCTGTCTGATTATGATGATTTTTTTTATTTTTATAAAAAATCTCTAAACGATGAAAAAAATAAAGAAACTTTTGAGATTATTAATTTTGTATTGAACAACAAAGAAAACTTAAAATTTGAGAATCTCTCTCATGTATGGTTTGAAAAAGTTACACATACTATAGACACTTTAAAAAAAGTAGAAAATGTGCTGTTTATCAATGTTATAAACCTATTAGAAAAAAAACAAAAATCGAATTTTCATGAGATGATTTTAGTTCTTACTTTTTTAATCATCAGCATAATAGCACTTATTTTTCAAGCAATTACAATCATAAGAGAAATATTAACTTCCACAAACTTCCTTGAGTCAAATCTCTCAAAATCAACATCTCTTCTGCAACAGTACAAATCAGCAGTTGATGAGAGTGCGATAGTTTCAAAAACCGACAAAGATGGCATCATAACCTATGTAAATGAAAAATTTTGCAAAATCAACGGCTATGCAGAGAGTGAACTCTTAGGTAAGCCTCACAATATTATAAAACACCCAGATATGCCTAAAGAAATTTTTGCAGATTTATGGCAAACGATTAAACACTTAAAACAGCCCTGGGTAGGCGATATCAAAAATCTTAAAAAAGACGGCACTGCTTATTGGGCAAAGACATTTATAAAACCCATTTTAGATGCAAATGATAATGTTATAGAGTTTATTGCGATACGAACAGATATTACTCAGATTATAGAACAAAGACTTATATTTGAGAGTATCGCCAACACAGATACGCTTACAAACTATGCGAACAGATATAAATTAAACAAAGATATTGATGAGAAACACAACCTCTCAATTGCTCTTTTTAACATAGATAACTTTAGAGAGCTAAACGACTTTTATGGGCATTCATTTGGAGATAGCGTTATAAAATCCGTAGCAGATAAAATCTATAACTTTATCTCAAGAGATAAGAGGCTCTCTTTTTACAGACTTCAAGGAGATGAGTTTGCTCTTCTTGCAACGGAGTATGAAAAAGATCTTTTTATCTATAAATGCAGAGATGTTTTACTACTAATCAAAGAAGATCTAACTATTAAAAACGAAAAAATTATACTCTCTTGCAGTTGCGGCATCGCTTTTGAAGACAAAAGTCATCTTTTACCTAAAGCAGATATGGCACTTAAAATTGCAAAACAACAAAATAGTGACTTCATCGTCTATAGTGATGAAATCAGTCTAAACAGCAAATATGAAAACAATATAAACTGTACAAAAAAATTAGTAACAGCCCTGCAAAACAATCAAATGACCACTTTTTATCAACCCATTGTAAATAATACCACCCTAAAGTTTGAAAAGTATGAAGCTCTCATTAGAATGATAGATGAAGACAGCACTATTATTTCTCCATTTTACTTTTTAGATATAGCAAAAAAAACAAAAAAGTATTTTGATATTACAAAAATCGTAATTGCACAATCTTTTGAAATGTTTAAAGATAAAGAAGCTGAATTTTCCGTTAATTTATCTATTGTGGACATACTTGAGCCTGAGATTGTTAAGTATATTTTGATGATGTTAGAAAAATATAACATTGGTTCAAAAGTTGTATTTGAGATAGTTGAATCAGAATATATTGAAAATTTTCAAACAGTCATAAACTTTATAGATGATGTTAAAAGATATGGTTGCAAGATAGCCATTGATGATTTTGGAACAGGATACAGCAACTTTGAATACCTTATAAAAATAAAAGCTGACTACTTAAAAATAGATGGCTCGCTTATAAAAAACATTGATACAGACAAAAATGCTTTTTTAGTAGTCTCTACAATTGTAGAGTTTTCTAAAAAACTAGGTATGCAAACTATAGCGGAGTTTGTAGAAAATGAAGCAATTTTTAAGATAGTAAAAGAGTTGGGAATTGACTACTCCCAAGGATATTATTTTTCAGCACCACAAGAAAAATTAATTGCTTATTAATTTACAAAATAAAGAAGGAAGAAAGTTATGAAAAATTTAAGTATTAAAGCAAGATTAATGGTGTTGGCACTTGTGCCAATAATGATTATCATTGCTCTCTCTACAGGAAAAATAATCTTTGACATGGGGATAAAAGAGAATTTAGTTCTGACAGAACATCGTATTCAAGAGGTAGTATCTTTAGCGAATGTTATTCACTGCTTACAGATAGAAAGAGGACTTAGTGTAGGATTTGTTTCTTCAAGAGGAAGTAAAAACGCTGATAAACTCTCTGAAATCAGAAGTAAAGTAGATAATAAAATAAATGAAATGAAAACCATTTACACTCAAACGAATGGTAATATCTCTGTTTTAAACGGTCTAAGTAAACTCTTTGAAAAAAGAAGTTTTATAGACTCTCTTAACATTAACGAATCAGAAATTGGTTCATACTATGCAAAAAATATAGAAACTATGTTAATGGCTGCGGTTAGGGTTCCATCTTTTATGGATGATAAAGATAGTAGAAATACAGCTCAAGCATATACGCATCTAGCTTATGCGAAAGAGAATTTAGGTAGGATAAGAGCAACTTTGAATGGAGCTTTTACCAAAGACAACTTTTTGCAAGATAGATACTTTACTTTTGCTGCGGTAGTTGATGCTTATACTATAAACACTAAACAGTTTAAAATGTTGGCATCACAAGAGCTATTGGATTTTTACAAAAATACCTTTAAAGGTGGAGCAGTCGAAAAAACATTTGTGATGATAGAAGTGGCAAAAGCAAAAGGGATGAGAGGAGAGTTTGGAGTTGATGCAGATGTTTGGTTTACACATGTAACAGCTTCTATAGACATGCTTAGAGATGTGGAGCTTGAACTTTACAAGCATATTCATAATGTCATAGATGAAAAAATAAAAGAAGCATCCCTTAACATTACGATGTTAACAACAGGGCTTATAGTAGGCATTATAGTTTTTGCTTTGATTATACTCTATCTTATTAAATTTTCTGTAAGCAACCCGATAGAACGTTTTAAGGTTACACTTATAAACATTGGAAATAGCCATAATCTAACTATTAAAGCCGATGAAGATGCTCCTCTTGAGCTCTCACAAATGGCAAGCGGATTTAACTCTCTCATAAGTACCCTACGAGACCTTATAGAGACTTCAAAACAATCCTCAAGCGAAAATGCTTCTATCTCTCATGAACTCTCCACCACTGCAATGGGTGTTGGAGAAAATGTGGAGAAATCTGTTTTAGTAATTGATGAAGCTACTAAAAAAGCAACCAGCATCAAAGATGAGATAGCTCAAGCAGTAAAAGATGCCCAAAAAAGCAAAAAAGAGGTACTAAGAGCAAATGATAATCTTAACCTCGCAAGAGATGAAATAGTTGCACTTACACACAAAGTACAAGGCTCAGCTGAGCTTGAAGTTGAACTCTCACAAAGAATGCAAACACTCTCAAGTGAAGCAAACGAGGTAAAAAATGTTCTCGAGATTATCTCAGACATTGCAGACCAAACAAACCTTCTTGCACTAAATGCGGCAATAGAAGCAGCCCGCGCAGGTGAGCATGGACGCGGATTTGCCGTTGTTGCCGATGAAGTAAGAAAACTAGCAGAGAGAACTCAAAAAAGTCTTACGGAGATAAATGCGACTATCAATGTTATAGTCCAATCTATTGTAGATGTTAGCACACAGATGAACTCTAACTCAGAGGGTATTCAAAAACTCTCAGAGGATGCAAGTGAGGTTGAAGTTAAAATAAACGAAAGTGTTGCAATAGTAAAAGATGCTGTTAAAGCAAGTGATAAAACCGTTAGTGACTTTGAGAAGACGGGAAGAGATGTCGATTTTATCGTCTCTCAAGTCTCAGAGATAAATACAATCTCTTCTAATAACGCAAGAAATGTAGAAGAAATTGCAGCGGCAGCAGAGCATCTTAACTCTATGACGGATGAGCTTCATGCGAAGCTAGA